>OLSH01000748.1_pt1 | contig 23091 bp, 21 predicted proteins | sample 1643221 | NCBI WGS metagenome assembly OLSH01 (sample SAMEA3136681, study PRJEB25190) | human gut metagenome | biome: human gut; feature: human-associated habitat; material: faeces | place: Austria | collected 2013 | reverse complement strand
TTGTATCAAAGCATGTTTGTAGCGGCGGGACGTCCGCTGCTGGGAATGCTGCTGGCAATGTGTGCCGGGGGAGTCAATGTTGCATTGGATCTGGCCTTCATGTCCGGCTTTCATATGGGAATCGAAGGCAGTGCCCTTGCAACCGGGATTGGCTATATGGTTCCGGCTATATATGGAACGCTGTATTTCCTGCAGAGAAAGGAAAGGGAGCTGCATTTCGCACGGCCAGCTTGGGATGCTTCCATGCTGAAGGAAAGCTGTCTTAACGGCTCCAGTGAGATGGTGAGTCAGCTGGCATCAGCACTGACAACTCTGCTTTTGAACACGATTCTATTTCGTCTGCATCAAGAGGATGGTGTTGCCGCAGGAACGATTATCGTTTATACACAGTTTCTGCTCACCAGTTTGTATATCGGATTTTCCATGGGCGCTGCCCCGTTGATCAGCTATCAATATGGCAGAAAGGATACTGCGCGTTTATTGCAGCTTCTACGTAAATGCATCGGAATTGTGGTAATCAGCTCCCTTGCCATCTTTGTCACAACCATTCTGTTTCAAAGACCTCTTGTCACTTTGTTTACCGACAAGGATACCAGTGTATATAGGATTGCCCTGCAGGGCTTTGCCATATTTACCTTCAGCCTGCTGTTTAGCGGCTTCAATATATTCTCTTCGGCAATGTTTACCGCATTGTCACAGGGCAGATTATCCGCCTTGATCTCATTTTCCAGAACCTTTGGCTTTTATCTGCTGTTTCTGCTCATTCTGCCACGCTGGCTGGGAAGCAGAGGCGTGTGGCTGGCAATCGTGCTGGCAGAGGGCTGCTCCCTGCTTGTATCTCTGCTAAGCATACAGCGGCATACGCTTACCTGTCACCTGGCAGATAGAAAAAAGAACCGTCTGTATTAGACGGTTTTATGATGCATATCCGGATGCCTGTGCATCCTTTTTTGCAGGAGAGGATAGGCTGCCAGTGCAATGACATAGCCTGCTGCGGCCTGTACCAGATTCCCCGGGATACCGGTCAGTGAAAGCTGCCAGCTTTGATTGATATAGGCATCCGCAAGAAAATATCCGCCAATCATCAGCAATCCACCCAGTATATAGGCAACATAGCGAAATGAGGATCGTCCCCTGCAGACAAGCCAGGAAACAAGAACAGCCTCCATCCCTTTAATGAGCAGGGTGAAAAGGGCATACATGCCATATCCGCCGGTGATATCTGCCAGCGCACTGCCGACACCGCCCACCATAAAGGCAAGAAAGGGGTTCAGTACTGAGGCGAACAGCAGAAGAAAGCCGTCACCCAGATTGAAATATCCCTGTATGCCGTTTGGCACCTTAAGCAGCCATGTTGCCAGAAATACAAGGGCTATACCTAGTGCGGCTGTCACGATATCGTTTACCTTCATTGTTTTCATATGTGCTACTCCCTTCGTTTCTGCCGTTATTCTATCAGCTTTCTGTTCATTTAAAAATATACAGATTTATTATAAATTTAAGGTACAGTATGCTATACTGAGGATGGTGATAACAATGAAATTAAAAACGATAAATTTTGAACGAACCACAGGTAAGGCATTGTATCTGCAAATTTATGAAAAACTGCGCTCGGATATCCTTTCCGGCTATCTGGTAAAAGGTGACCAGCTGCCTAGCATACGGAAATGCGAGGCTTTGATGAAGGTGTCCAAGACGAGCATTGAGCGTGCCTATGAAAAGCTGTTGGAGGAGGGCTATATCCTGTCAGTCCCGCAGAAGGGTTTTTTTGTGGATGTCGAGCCGGAGAATGTTCAACTGCGTAAGGCGGTGCTGGCGCAGGGGGCGGCGCTGCAGGATGAAAAAATCCGCTATGACTTCCGGTCGCAGACAATGGATGTCAGCTCATTTGATCTGACTTTGTGGAAGAAGTACCTCAAGGAGGTCCTGGACGGTCATTATGAGATAGCGACATACGGAGAGGCAAGAGGAGAGCTGCGGCTGCGGATGGCACTGCAGAAATACGCCTATACCGTGCGGGGTGTATTGTGTACAAGCGATCAGCTTTTCATCGGCTCCAGCTTTCAATCGCTGCTGTATGTATTGTGCGGCTTGCTGGATAAACCCGTCGTGATCGGGTTGGAGGAGAGTGGCTTTCCGCAGGCAGAAGCCGTCTTTCATGATTATGCATTTCCTGTACGCAGATTAAGCAGGGAAGCAGATGGTATCTGCTTGCAGGAGCTACTGGCAAGTGATGTCAATCTGCTGTATGTAAACAGCGCGTCTGCGGGATACAACCATCAGCCTCTGGATAAGAAAAAACGCAGGGAGCTGCTGGCCTGGGCGGCACAGCGAAATGCCATGATCATCGAGGATGACCATAACGGGGAGCTGCGCTATCATACGCGTATGACGCCTGCCATGCAGGGCTTTGATACCGGGGGACATGTCGTATACATCGGCTCCTTTTCAAAAATTCTGTTGCCGTCTCTGCGAATCAGCTATATGGTGATTCCACAGGCTTTGCAACACCGCTATGATCAGCGCGCAAACAGCTATTCACCAACCTCCAGCAAAATCGAACAGCTGGCTTTGGCAAGATATATTGCGGATGGGCATCTGGAGCGACATGTACGGCGTCTGCGCAGACACTATGAACAGAAGAGCAGTCATATGCGGACACTGCTGGAACAGTGGTTTCCACAGGCGGATATATTGCTGGAGGAGGCCGCTTTGCAGTTTATACTGCGCTTTCCGTATTTGCTGCCGCTGGAATCGCTTATACAGGAAGCCAGAAAGCACAGCATGATGCTGCAGAGAAATGCGCAGGGAGAGCTTGTTCTTTCTTTTGCGGCAATCAAAATGGAGGATATGGAGGAGGCTGTGCGGCTGCTGCATTCCCTACTGGAAGCTGCGACGGGAAGGAATCACTGAAACAAAGAGCTGTACCGTAAGAAAATTGTAAGGTGCGCATAAGATTTCTTAAGATTCTTGGTACTGTGCGGGTGATATACTGGTGTTGTAAAAGATTATATTCTGAAGGGGGCTATGTCATGAAAAAGAAAATCGCCATTGCAGTCATCTTTGTTTGCGGAATCCTCGCTTTCTTCGTACCGTATTTCTTTTCCAATTCATGGAGAAATGTCGAACTCAAACGGGAAGTGATACAGTCTGATATCTATGAAAGAAAGGATGTTGAACACGCTATGACACTGGTGGAGCACACATTTTCTCAGGAGCTGCAGGAGTGTAAACTGACAAGGATCAGCTATGATGAATCAGCATACAGGCAGTTTGCGGACGGCTTTAAGAAACAGAAATCCGATGAGGTGATGGTTATTTATACGGATTTTATTACGGTGTCCAATGTATTCCATGCGGGGGATCATACGCTGGAGCCCAATGCGGAGTATACTGCGTATCCATGGGTATTGCGGCGCTCATCCGCTCAGAAGGAGTGGACTATCATCGGTTCGGGATATGGTTTTTTATATACCTGAGAGGCATCGAGAGATAGACGTTGATAAAGCTTTTCGTTTGCCGTTTTTCTTGCGTCAGCATATACGATTCACACAAGGTGTTGTATAATATAAAGAAGGATACAGAAGAAAGAAGATGATAGTATGATGAACATCATGCAGCTGGAAACACAGATGGAATTTCTTGTTCGGATCCTGCTTGCGGGAATCTGCGGAGGTATCATCGGCTATGAACGGAAAAGCCGCAATAAGGAGGCTGGCATTCGCACGCACCTGATAGTGGCGAGTGGCGCTGCCTTGATTATGATCGTATCCAAGTACGGATTTTCTGATATTCTGGGAGATAAAGGTATCGCACTGGATCCCTCCCGTATCGCGGCACAGATTGTGACCGGAGTCGGCTTTCTTGGAGCCGGTATGATTTTCATGCGGAAAAACACGATCAGCGGACTGACGACGGCGGCAGGCATATGGGCAACCAGTGCGATCGGAATGGCGATTGGCAGCGGCCTGTATGCACTTGGGATTCTTACAGCAGTGCTGATTGTATTTGTGCAGATCATCCTTCACCGGAATCATCGCTGGCTGCGGGAGTCATATAAGGAGGAGCTGTCCTTTGTGATTGACCAGAATAAGGAGGCCTTGCAGGATTTGCAGGAACGCTTGAAGCGTATGCAGATTGAGATACTGAATGTGAGTCTGACACAGGAGCATAGCTGCTATCAGGTGGATTTGATCGTTGTTCTGCCGGATACGTATCAGGCTGCCAAGCTGCTGGATATGTTTCATGATGTGGCATATATTCATGAAATTGATGCATAGGGTATTGCCAAATCCTGATTTTTATATTAGAATGATGTCAACAACCAAATAGGTTTGAAAAACCTCCATTTTTTCTATTTTCATGTTTCCAAAATAGATGAATGGAGGTTTTTTGTGAGAAGAGGAGGTTTGTCATGCAAACAATTGAACAAAACAAAATGGGTTATAAGCCTGTTTTACCATTGCTGATGTCAATGGCTTTTCCTCCGATGCTGTCCATGCTGATACAGTCGCTGTACAACATTGTAGACAGTATGTTTGTGGCACAGATTGGAGAAGATGCACTTACGGCTGTTTCCCTGGCTTTTCCGATACAGACGCTGATTGTAGCCTGTTCCGTGGGAATCGGTGTAGGGGTGAATTCCTATATAGCAAGAAAGCTTGGAGAGCAGAATCAGAAGGAAGCAAACAGTGCTGTGGCCCATGGTCTGCTGCTGTCGCTGATCGGATATCTGCTGTTTGTCGCAATTGGCAGCTTTACGATTCGTCCGTTTTTTGAAATGTTTACAGATTCTGCGGCAATACTGGATGACGCCTGCATGTATACGTATGTCTGTGTATTTCTGTGCTTTGGCTGTTTCTTTCATATTTTGATTGAAAAGGTATTTCAGTCCATGGGAAAAATGATCTTCCCCATGGCGATACAGGCGGCAGGAGCAATCACAAACATCATCCTGGATCCCATCATGATTTTCGGTCTGCTGGGCTTTCCTGCAATGGGGGTAAAGGGAGCGGCAATCGCAACGGTTATCGGACAGATTTTCGCTATGTCGCTATCACTGTTTATATTCCTGACAAGAAAATTCGATGTGAAGCTGGATTTGAAGCAGTTTCATTTCTCCTGGGATACCATTCGCCGCATTCTTTCTGTGGGGATTCCCAATGCCTGCATGAATGCACTGGGCAGTGTTCTTGTGATTGGTTTAAATTCCATTCTGATTCAGTTTTCCAATACGGCTGTTTCCGTATATGGGATTTATTATAAGCTGCAGACCTTTGTCTTTATGCCGGCGAGCGGTCTGACGCAGGGAGCGATGCCGATCATGGGCTACAATTACGGAGCAGGCAGCCATGAACGTCTTTTGCAGACATTGAAGTATGCCATCATGGTGACGCTTGCCATCATGGTTTGCGGCTGTGCGATTTTCCTGCTGTTTCCAACACAGCTGCTGATGCTGTTTCATGCCAGTGAGGATATGCTGCGTATCGGTGTTCCGGCCCTGCGTATCATCAGTATCAGCTTCCTTCCGGCAGCCCTTGGGTTTATTCTGCCGACATTATTTCAGGCAATGGGGCTTGGCTTGCAGTCCCTGATTGTTTTCCTGCTTCGTCAGCTTTGTATCACTCTGCCGTTATCCTGGCTGTTTGCGGACTGGTTCGGTCTGGATGGTATATGGTATTCCTTCCTAATCGCTGAAAGTATCGCTGCCGGTGTGGCGGTTCTGCTGTTTATACGCATTCGCAAGAAGGATAAGGTACTATCCAGTACCTTTGTACAGCAGCCATCCGCTTCGCAGGAAGCAGTGTGCTGAAACAGACACCGTGGTTTGTAAAAATTGCGGTGTTTTCTTTCCGCGTGTAATTTTGTGCGTTTTTCGGTTAATATTTTCCATTTTTTTATGTTACTGAACAATGAAATATGTTACACTTGATTTGGATAAAAAGAGTAGAGGAGATTAGCGTATGAAACAAGATATGATTGTTATTCTGGATCTTGGCAGCAGTGAGAATACAACACTTGCCAGAGAAATTCGTGCATTGGGTGTATACAGCGAGATTTATCCGCATGATATCACAAAAGCGGAGCTGCAGAAGCTGCCGAATGTAAAGGGTGTCATCTTAAACGGTGGGGAACACCGCAATGTCGACGGTAAGGATATCGATGTCTTGCCGGAAATTTATGAAGCGGGATATCCGGTGATTGCGATTGACCATGCACCGGCATTATGTGAACAGAAGCTGGAGGAATGGCCGTCAGAGGAAGTGTTAAAAACGTTTGTTTTCACTGTCTGCAAGGCAGAGGCAAACTGGAATATGAAGAATTTTGTGGCAGATCAGGTGGAACTGATTCGCGAACAGGTGAAGGATCGCAAAGTGCTGCTTGCATTGTCCGGCGGCGTGGACAGCTCTGTAGTGGCAGCATTGCTGTTAAAGGCAATCGGTAAGCAGCTGTATTGTGTGCATGTCAATCATGGGCTGATGCGCAAAGGGGAATCGGAAAGTGTAATTGAAGTGTTTAAGAATCAGATGGATGCGAATCTGATTTATGTGGATGCAAGCGAACGGTTTCTTGGAAAGCTGAAGGATGTGGCAGAGCCGGAACAGAAGCGTAAGATTATCGGTGCGGAGTTTATCCGTGTGTTTGAGGAAGAGGCTCGTAAGCTGAAGGGTATCGATTTCCTGGCACAGGGGACCATTTATCCGGATATCGTGGAGAGCGGCACCAAGACAGCAAAGGTTGTCAAATCTCATCACAATGTCGGTGGATTGCCGGATGATCTGGCGTTTGAGCTGGTAGAGCCATTGCGTCAGCTGTTTAAGGATGAAGTACGTGCGTGTGGACTGGAGCTGGGATTGCCTCATGATATGGTGTTCCGTCAGCCGTTCCCAGGACCTGGTTTGGGTGTGCGCTGTCTTGGAGCTATTACAAAGGATCGTCTGGAGGCGGTGCGTGAGTCGGATGCGATTTTACGCGAAGAGTTTGCGACAGCGGGTCTGGATCAGAAGGTTTGGCAGTATTTCACCATCGTTCCGGATTTCAAGTCTGTCGGTGTGAAGAATAATGCGAGAAGCTTTGAGTATCCTGTGATTCTGCGTGCGGTGAATACGATTGATGCAATGACGGCTTCGATAGAGGATATTGACTGGCCGGTGCTGCATAGGATTTCGGATCGTATTTTGAAGGAAGTTGCGAATGTGAATCGTGTGTGCTATGATTTGACACCGAAACCGTGCGGAACGATTGAGTGGGAATAACAAATTAAGTGTTTTATAGTCTTAGAATATGCCTTAAATAAAGGCTTTCTAAGACTTTTTCTTTTTTAGTGGCTACAAATTGGCTACACTTTATGGATTTTTTGTAGCCAATCCATTAGAAATTAGAGAATCCAGTTGATTAGCTACTTCAATTTGTTTGTTTGGATATAGATGACTATAAGTATCCATGGTAGTCTGAACACGCTCATGACCAAGTCTTTCAGCAATTAATAGCGGTGAAAATCCTAGTTCTACAAGTAAACTGGCATGACTATGTCGTATATCATGAATTCTAATTTTCTTTACTCCAGAGTCGTCACAACCTCGTTTAATTTCTCGTTCTACAAAGTTTTTTGATATCGGAAATAAACGATGGTCATCATTAATTTCGTAAAGCCTACTCATGTAGTCTTTAAGACAATCACATAAAGCAGTAGGCATAGCAATGATACGATTACTTTTAGGTGTTTTCGGTGATGAAATAATATCCTTGCAATTTAATCTTTGATAGCTTTTATTGATTGTTAGTGTTTTCTTGTTTAAATCAATATCAGCAGGTGTTAAGGCAAGTAATTCGCCAATACGAATACCTGTATAATATAAAGTCATAAACATGGTATAACTTGTGGTCTTATGCTTCATACAATCTATAAAGGTTTGAAATTCTTCTTTCGTCCAAAACAACATTTCATCAGCGTGCTTTTTACCCATACCACCAGCTTTGTGGCAAGGATTTTCTTTTAAGCCATAATATTTAACGGCGTAATTAAAAATCGCGGTGATTTGGTTACTAACTGTTCTTAGATAAGTTTGTGAATAAGGTTGATCATTTTCACCACGATAGCTAGTAAGTTCATTTTGCCAATGTCTGACATCGGTAGGTTTAATTGCATTTAATGTCATCATACCAAAATAGGGAATAATCTTTGTATCAATCATATAGCGTTTATTAGCGATGGTTGATGGTTTTAAACGATGAGACATATCCTTCAAATAGATATTAACAAAGTCTTTGAACAACATTCCTACGCTACCATTTGATTGTTCAATAAATTCTTTTTCCCATTGTAGGGCTTCTTTTTTTGTAGAGAAGCCTCTTTTCTTTTTATGGACTTCTTTTCCAGTCCAATCTTTAATGCGGATTTGTGACATCCATTTTCCTGTTTTTGAGTCTTTAGTTACTGACATAAAAATTACCTCTTTCTTTTGATTTTCTATGTCAGACCTTAGTTTTCTCTTAATTAGAGTGATATAAGTTTTCTAAGTATGCATTTCGTTTTTCAATGCGTTCTTCTTCGCTCAATTCCTCAGGTTCGTTGCTCTCTAAACCACAAGAGGCATAATATGCAAGGGTCTGATCTTGCCATTTGCGATATGTCGCTTGGGAATGAGTATATGATTGAACTTCTTGTCTTTCATTCTCCCATTCTTCTAAGAATAGGCACATGTCTGCATTGTAATCAGCTTCTAGATCTTTTCCTTTAAAGCTAATAGAACATTCCCATTCTTCGCTTCTAGGCGGTTTCTTAACATCAATATTGAAGTTAAGATTTGATACTTTTTCTAATTCAAATAGAAAGCCTAATACATCAGCAAGACTTCTAATTGGAGCAACATCAGTATCAATACCTAGTATGTAAGATGTAGTCGTATCAAGCACTTGAGCAATTTGATTGACTACTGAGAACGAAACTTCAATTTCGCCAGTTTCATATTTTTGTACAGTACGCAATGACTTATCAAGCAGTTTTGCAAATTCTGTTTGATTTAGTCCTTTCTTTTTTCTTAGGGTTCTAATTCTTAACCCTATGGCAGAATAATCCATTTTATTCATTTTTCGTTCACCTCGTCCACATTATAACACTTCATAATATGTATTACAAGTACATATCTATATTATTTTATATTGACATCCGCACTATATATATGTATAATGAATATGTATTAATAGTGCATATAATGATAAATTATATAAAATGAATGCACATTTAATACACAAAGCGACTGAAAGGAGGTGAAAACGCTATGAAAGCTCAATTTATTACAGCAGAAGAAATTCAAGAAGTAATGAAGATTAGTCGTAGCAAGTCTTATCAAATCGTTAGAGATTTAAATAAAGAGTTAAAAGCGATGGGATATATTACGATTGCTGGAAAATGTCCAATTCAATATTTCAAACAAAAGTTTTATGGCTTAGAGATTGGTGGTGAAAAAGAATGTCATTAGAACAAGAAAAAATGACTGATCCTTTATCATTAGTTGGAGCTAATGAGGAACAGTCACCTTATAACTTAACACAAGAAATTATAACAAATGAAGAAAAGCTAGGCAATAACAACTTGGATGATATGTTAAAGCTATTAGCAGAATATGAAGCAAGCGATGAATATCAACAGTTTCTTGAAAAAAGTAAACCTGGTTATATGGAAACCTTAACCATGAATAATCTATATGAACATGTATTCACGAATAAGCCACCTATCATTGAAGGACTTTTATATCCGGGAACTTATTTGTTTGTCGGAGCACCAAAGGTAGGTAAGTCATTTATGATGGCACAGATCGCTTATCATGTTAGTACTGGCAAAGCTTTATGGAACTTTGAAGTTAAACAAGGAACGGTTTTATATCTCGCGCTTGAAGATGATTATCGAAGATTACAAAAGCGTTTATTTCAAATGTTTGGAGTAGAGGGTACTGATGAATTGTATTTTGCGACTAGTTCTAAACAATTAGGTCTAGGCTTAAATGAACAACTATTAAGATTTATGAATGAACATGAGAACACCAAATTGATTATCATTGATACTTTACAAAAAATAAGAGAATCAAGAAATGATAAATATAGTTATTCAAGTGATTATGAAATCATTACGCAATTAAAACAATTTGCTGATGAGTATGGAATCTGTTTATTGCTAGTTCATCATACTCGTAAACAACAAGCAGATGATAAGTTTGATATGATTTCAGGAACAAATGGACTTCTAGGTGCAGCTGACGGAGTATTTGTTTTACAAAAAGAAAAGCGAACTGGAAAAACGGCTACCTTAGAAGTAGCTGGAAGAGATCAACCAGAACAAATGTTACATCTTGAAAAAGATCTAGAGCATTTGGTTTGGAATCTAAAAGAGGTTGAGACAGAACTATGGTTAAGTCCACCAGATGAAATTCTTGAAGCAATCGCTAATTTAGTTAATGCTGAAAAGAATATGTGGTGTGGTAGTCCAACCGAACTTGTCGAAGTATTGAATTTGGATATGAAAGCAAATTCATTAACGAGACATTTGAATGTTAAGGCAGGAGTATTACTAAGTGAATATAATATCGCATACGAAAATAAGCCGAAACATTCAGGAAGAAGAATCACCTTGAGTTTTGTAGCTAAAACTTAAGGTGCAACGATATGCAACGATTGCGACGGTAATTTAAATAATAATGACGATATCAAAAATATCGTAACTATCGTCGCTATCGTTACATTTAGCAAACAATAGTAGTGAATAACTGCTATTTGTTTGACTATCAAGAAATACTTGAATTTCTTGATGTAGAAAGCCTCGCAGAGCCCACGACATCTTTGCAACTGTAAGGTTGAAAGTGTCATAGTGGGTTATTACACTTCGAAAAAGTGCATTCTTTAAGAAAGGAAGGATTTAAAATGTGGCAAGAAATGATGGAGTTGATCGTACATTTGCAAGAAACAGAAACTTAAAAGAAACGAATATCGCTCATACAGAAGAACATAATGAAAGAGAAATGAGTGTTTATCGAAATCCAGATATCGTCGCAGAAAGAAATTTTATGAATGTGCATTATAAAAAGCCAATCGCAAAATATGAAGAAATGTTTAAGCAATTAGAGACAGATAAAGTTATTTCAACAAGAGGATTAAAACAAGATGCTGATCATTATGGCGAACTTATCTTTGATGTGAATTCAGCTTATTTCCACAATCATGGTGGTTATGAATTTGCCAAACAGTTTTATTTAGATGCCTATCATGCAGCGATTGATATCGTAGGTGGGAAAGAATATATCTTATCGGCAGTCATGCACGCAGACGAAAGAAATCGTGCAATGTCAGAAGCACTAGGACAAGATATTTACCATTACCATCTTCATGTAGTTTATATTCCAACAGTGGAAAAAGAAATCTTATGGTCTAAGCGATGTAAAGATAAAAACTTAGTTGGAACTGTAAAAGAAGTAATTAGACAAGTAAGTTCTAGCAAGAAATGGAATTCTAAACCAGCATTAGATGAAGAAGGACAACCAATCATACAAAAGAATGGAAAACCAGTATTAAGGAAATCATATAGTGTTTTACAAGATGATTTCTTTCAAGCAATGAAAGACAAAGGATATGATGATTTAGAAAGAGGAGAGCGTGGCAGCAGTGAAGAACATTTAACTGTTACACAGTTTAAGGTTGAAAAAGAAAAAGAACGCTTAGATGAATTACAAAATCAAGTTTTAACTAATGAGAAGAAATTAAAACGAATTGAATCGGTTTCTAAAATTCAAAATCAAATTCAAGCACGCTACGAAGAAATTGATCATATGGGAAAAGAAACTTTTACTGGTAATGTTCAATTTACAAAACCTGAAGCTAAGAAATTAAAGAAACTTGCAAAACAGAGCATTGAATATAAAAGTAAAATGATTAGCTTAAATAACGAATTAGAAGAAGCTAAAAAAGATATAGGTATTTGGAAAAGAAGATATGAAGAACTTAAAAAACAAACCAAAGATTTTATTGAAGCAATTAGAAAAGCACCAGAATTAGTTAAATCATTTATTCGTAAAGTTCTTCATACAGAAAAAGATGTTCCTAAACATCAGCAACATAAAAAACATGAACGAACAATATAAAAAGCAAGGTCTCAGTCAAGAAACTGAGACTTTTATCATTTATAAATACTATTTCTTTATGTTTTATGTAAAAACATTTGTAAAAGCAAAGATTATCTATCATTATGATAAAAATTAGTTTATAATTAAAAAGAAAATAAAATTAAACGATTAAAAGTTATATTCATTAAATGATTATTCAATAGAAGATATCATGTCTTAGGTATAATCGGGTAATTTGTTATTCCATAGCGGGACGAATATTACTATTATGGAATGTAGAAAGGAGCGTGCTATGAACGTTTGCTATAACAGATTGTTTAAACTATTAATCGATAAGGGATTAAAGAAAACGGAATTTGCTAAAAAAGTAGGTATTGGTCAAAATACTTTAGCTAAACTTTCAAAGAATGAATATGTATCTATGGAAGTGCTTGTAAAGATATGTAAAGGATTGAATTGCAATATCGAAGATATAGTAGAAATTGTGAAGGAGGATTAGATATGGCGAAAGAAACAAATGCAAATATTGGATTTGAAAAAGAACTGTGGGATGCGGCATGTGTGCTATGGGGACATATACCAGCTGCTGATTACAGAAAAGTAATTATAGGATTGATATTTTTACGCTATGTATCAAGTGCTTTTGATAAGCGCTATAAAGAATTAGTTGAAGAAGGTTATGGTTTTGAAGAAGATAAAGATGCATATACAGAAGAAAATATTTTCTTCATTCCAGAAGTTGCAAGATGGGATTATATAGCAGTCCAGTCCCATGAACCGGAGATTGGTAAATATATTGATGAGGCAATGGAAGCAATCGAAAAGGAAAATACGACATTAAAAGGTGTATTGCCTAAAAATTATGGAACACCTGATTTAGATAAAACAGTTTTAGGAGATGTTGTAGATTTATTTACTAATAAAATTCATATGGATGGTACTGATCAAGATATGGATTTACTTGGTAGAACATATGAATATTGTATAGCTGAATTTGCGGCAAAAGAAGGAAAAGATGGAGGAGAATTCTATACACCATCTAGCATTGTAAAATTATTAGTAGAAATATTAAAACCATATGATAACTGTCGTGTGTATGACCCCTGTTGTGGTTCAGGTGGGATGTTTGTACAGTCGGCAAAATTCATTCAAGCTCATAGCGGAAATAGAGATAGTATTTCTGTTTACGGTCAAGAAGCAAACCCAGATACATGGAAAATGGCGAAGATTAACATGGCTATTAGAGGAATAGATGCTGATTTTGGTCAATATAATGCAGATACATTTACCAATGATTTACATAAGACATTAAAAGCAGATTTTATAATGGCTAATCCACCTTTTAACTGGAAAGGATTAAAAATCGATCAACTAAAAGATGATGTAAGATGGAAATATGGTACTCCTCCTGGAGGGAATGCAAACTTTGCATGGATTCAACATATGATTTATCATTTAGCACCAAAAGGGAAAATTGGTTTGGTGCTAGCTAATGGTGCTTTATCCTCACAAACAAGTGGTGAAGGCGAAATTAGAAAGAATATTATAGAAGCTGATTTAATCGAAGGTATTGTTGCTTTACCAACACAATTATTCTACAGTGTTACGATTCCAGTAACATTATGGTTTATTTCTAAAGATAAAAAACAAAAAGGAAAAACAATATTTATTGATGCTCGCAAAATGGGGCATATGGTAGATAGAACACATCGTGATTTCACAGAAGAAGATATCAATAAAATAGCAAAAACATTTGATGATTTCCAAAATGGAATTGATGTCGATGAAAAAGGTTATTGTGCTGTATGTTCTATAGAAGATATTAAAAATCAAGATTATATTTTAACTCCAGGAAGATATGTTGGTATTGAAGAGCAAGAAGATGATGGCGAACCATTTGAAGAAAAGATGGCTAGATTAACTTCTGAATTATCTGATATGTTTACAAAATCCCATGAGCTTGAAGAGGAAATTCGTAAGAAACTGGGGGCGATTGGATATGAAATGTAAGCTTGAAGATATCTGTTGTTTTCGCAAAGAAAAAGTAGAGGTAGAAAATTTAAACACTCAAAACTACATATCAACAGAGAATATGTTATCGAATAAACGTGGAATTACAGGAGCAAGTTCTTTACCTACCGTTTTATTGACACAAAAATATAAAAAAGATGATGTTTTAGTCTCTAATATTCGTCCATATTTCAAAAAAATATGGCAGGCAAAATATGATGGTGGCTGCTCTAACGATGTATTAGTTTTCGTGCCTGATTCCAATATAGACAAAGACTTCTTGTATTATGTACTTGCAGATGATGATTTTTTCACATATTCGATGGCAACATCGAAAGGAACAAAAATGCCACGAGGCGATAAAGTTTCGATAATGCAGTATGAAGTTCCGTTATTTGATTTGCATACACAAAAGAAAATTGCAAGTATTTTGAAATCATTGGATGAAAAAATTGAACTTAATAATAAGATAAACAATAATTTAGCGGCTTAGAGTTCAATGTCGGAGACATCAATCTCGCCTGACATTAGTTTGGGTAATAATGAATCACGAATTTGCTGCAAACGGCAGATTTCATCGTAATTATTACGAATAGCGGTGTCCATCGGTGCAACTATTCCTTCAAATTCATCAAGCTTTTCATCTGATGGAATAAGGATTGGCATTACATTCAATGAGTTTCGGTTGATTGATCCAAAAACAGTACCTTCTCCATTAAAAACATCTAACTGTTTTTTGAGAGAGAACATTGTATAAAGTACGAAAGATTGATGGTTGGTTTTTGAATGAATAGCAGCAAGCCCTCGACCAATGCAACAGTCTGTATGAGCAACATTAAGGTCTCCTACGGGGGCACGAACGCTCGTCAATGTGTCATTGGCACAAGCCATTCGCTTGGGTTCGGTTGTGAAAAGGCGAACAGTTGGAAATCTAAACCCAAACTCCGCACGACCCTGAAAGAAAATTGTACCAATACTTTCCTCATTGTAGCTACTTCCGCTAGGGGATTGACCCATAATTATGTCAGCAATATCACTCAAAGTGCCTTCTTTCCAATTAGAAGCAGCATTATCAATGAACATTTGCTGATATATTTCCTGAGCTTGCTGCTCTAAATTATTGTTTACATATATAACTCTTGTGAGTGGCAAGAGTTAAGCGAAAAGAACACCACTCCATAGTTGTTCTAAACTGATGAAAAGGAGAATGACTATGAAAGAAATTGTTAAAAATGAAGTCTTACAAAATATGATTCATCAACTAAAAGATGAACAATATGAAAAGTTAAAAGAAGTATTAGATATGGTATTAGTAAATTATAAGATTGAAGAAATCAAAGATGAACTAAATGGTGAAGATAATCAACACTATGTTGAATCTTTCTTATCTTCTAAACGTTTAGAAGGTTGTTCTGAAAAAACATTACACTATTATGAATCAACTATTCAAATACTTCTCGACAAAGTACAAAAACATGTTAAACACGTTACTACTGATGATTTAAGAAAATATCTAACTGATTATCAAAATGATCATAAATCTAGCAGAGTAACTATTGATAATATAAGACGAATATTATCAAGTTTCTTTTCTTGGCTTGAGGATGAAGATTATATAGTTAAAAGTCCAGTTAGGAGAATACATAAAGTCAAATCGGCTACGACTATAAAAGAAACTTATTCTGATGAATCGTTAGAATTAATGAGAGATAATTGCAATAGCCTTAGAGATTTAGCTTTAATTGATATATTAGCTTCAACAGGAATGCGTGTTGGGGAACTTGTTTTATTAAATGTTGATGATATTAATTTCAATGAAAGAGAATGTGTTGTTTTTGGTAAAGGGGATAAAGAAAGAATAGTCTACTTTGATGCAAGAACTAAGATACATCTTCAAAACTATATAAATAGTAGGAATGATGAGAATAAAGCATTATTTGTTTCAATAAAAAAACCATATAATCGATTATCGATCGGAGCTATTGAAACGATAATAAGAAATCTTGGTAAACAACTAGATATACCAAAAGCACACCCACATAAGTTTAGAAGAACTTTAGCAACTAAAGCTATCGATAAAGGAATGCCGATAGAACAACTTCAAAAGTTATTAGGACATCAAAAGATAGATACAACTTTGCAATATGCAATGGTTAAGCAAAGTAATGTAAAGATAGCACATAAAAGGTATATAGGATAGGAGGATGGATATGGCAGAATGGATTGAATGTAAAATATCTGATATTGGCACCGTTGTAGGGGGTGCAACCCCTTCGACAAAAAAATTAGAAAATTATGATAATGGGGAAATTGCTTGGATTACTCCAAAAGATTTATCTACTTTTAGTGGCAGATATATTGTACGAGGAGAAAGAAATATTACGGAAATAGGATTAAATAGTTGTTCAACTCAAATAATGCCTAAAAATACTGTTTTATTTTCCTCGAGAGCACCAATAGGTTATGTTGCTATCGCAGCAAATGAAGTCTGTACTAATCAAGGGTTCAAAAGTGTTGTTCCAAATACGAATACAGATCCATTATTTTTATACTACTTATTGAAATACAATAAGGATAAAATAGAAAGTATGGGCAGTGGTACTACTTTTAAAGAAGTGTCTGGAAATACCATGAAAAATATAGTGGTTTCTGTTCCAAAAGATAAAAAAGTACAAGAAAAGATTGGCTCTATACTTGGTTCTATTGATGATAAAATTGAGGAAAATGTAAAGATAAACAATAATTTAGAGCAGCAAGCTCAAGCTCTTTTTAAGTCTTGGTTTGTTGATTTCGAGCCATTCAACGGAACTATGCCTTCTGACTGGGAAATTGTTCCTCTCGAAAAAATTGCTGATTTTCAAAATGGCTATGCATTTAAGAGTAAGGAGCTTTTAAATGAGCCGTCACCAGACTGTTATCAAGTATTCAAACAAGGACATATTGCTCGTGGCGGTGGATTTATTCCTGATGGAACAAAAAGCTGGTATCCAAAGAGCCTTGCATCAAAATTAGAGAAATTCGTTCTCAAAAAAGGCGATATACTTATGGCAATGACAGATATGAAAGACAATGTGGCAATATTAGGTAACACAGCCGTTATGCCACTTGATAATGAGTACATTGTCAATCAGCGAGTTGGACACCTCAGAGCAAATGGATACAAAGGAGTGACCTATCCTTTTATTTACTTACTTACTAACAGCACAGATTTTCTTGTTGACCTGCGTAGCAGAGCAAATAGCGGGGTGCAAGTAAACCTATCATCTTCCGAGATTAAAGCTTCGCAAACTGTTTTACCTTCAGAAGAAGTAAATAATGCTTTTTCTGAGATAACTCTTCCTATGTTTGAAATTATAATAAATAATCAGCTTGAAAATCAACGATTGGCACAACTCCGAGACACACTTTTACCAAAACTAATGTCCGGCGAACTTGATGTTTCCGACATTGAGATTTAAGCCGCTAAATTATTGTTTAGTGGTGAATGAGAGTTATAAAATGATATGTAGATTAAAAAGTTAATAGCGTATAAAAAATATTAGAAATGAGGTGAAAGTATGCCAGCACATTTTACAGAATCAAGTTATGAAGAATCAATTATAGAATTATTTGAGGGAATGGATTATAGATATGTCTATGGTCCAGAGCTTGAGCGAGATTATATGAATCCTTTATATGTAGAAGATTTTGAAGATTCAATCTATAGAATCAACAAGGGAAAAGATAGAGAAGCTATCAAGGATGCCATTTATCGAATAACCCATATTGAAAATGGATCGTTAGAAAAGAAAAATCAAGTTTTTACTAATTACTTACAAAATGGTGTTGATGTTTCATATTTCAAGGACGGAAAAGAAAAGTCGGACATTGTCTATTTAATTGATTATGAGAATGTATCAAACAATTCTTTTGTTGTTGCAAATCAATGGACTTTTATTGAACATAGTAACAAAAGACCTGATGTTATTTTATTTATCAATGGTATGCCATTAGTATTGGTTGAATTGAAATCGCCATCACGAGAAGAAACTGATGTATCTGAAGCATATACACAATTAAGAAATTATATGCTAGAAATACCATCTATGTTTATTTATAACCAAATTTGTGTTATGAGTGATCAATTAACTTCTAAAGCTGGAACGATAACTTCTGGTGAAGATCGGTATATGGAATGGAAAACAAAAGATGGTAGTTATGAAAATACTCAATTTGCTCAATTCGATACATTCTTTGAAGGAATGTTTGAGAAAGAACGATTATTAGACATTATAAAAAACTTCATTTGTTTTTCAAATGATGGGGAAAATATTATAAAAATTTTAGCAGCATATCATCAGTATTTCGCTGTTAGAAAAGCTATTACTTCTACAAAAAAAGCTACAATTTCTGATGGAAAAGGTGGTGTTTTCTGGCATACGCAAGGCAGTGGAAAATCATTATCAATGGTATTCTATGCACACTTATTACAAAAAGCTTTAGAATCACCAACTATCGTTGTTTTAACAGATAGAAATGATTTAGATGATCAATTGTTTTCACAGTTTTCTAAATGTAGGGACTTTCTAAGACAAACACCAGTTCAAGCTACAAGTAGAGATCATTTAAGAAATCTATTAAATAATATCAAGGTAAATGGAATTATTTTCACTACGATGCAGAAGTTTGAAGATTCATTTGATGTATTGTCAGATAGAAGAAATATTATAGTAATGGCTGATGAAGCTCATCGTGGCCAATATGGATTAGAAGAAAAAGTAAAGATTGTAAAAAATGAAAAAGGTGAAGATGAAGCAAAGGTTGTTAAAGGTACAGCACGTATCATTCGTAACAGTTTACCTAATGCTACTTTTATTGGTTTTACAGGCACACCAATTTCTACTAAAGATAAAAGTACTATAGAGGTATTTGGAAATTATATTGATGTTTATGATATGACTCAAGCTGTCGAAGATGGAGCAACTCGTCCTGTTTATTATGAAAGTAGAGTTATTAAGCTTCATTTAGATGAAAATATAATCAGATTGATTGATACTGAATATGATTTAATGGCTAACTCAGCTGATGAAGAAGTTATTCAAAAGAGCAAGAAAGAACTAGGAAAAATGGAAGCAATTCTTGGTGCAGATCAGACAATTGAATCTTTAGTTAATGATATTTTGTTACATTATGAAAATAATCGAGCAAATTTATTAACAGGAAAAGCATTGATTGTTGCTTATTCTAGACCTATTGCTATAAAAATATATAAAAAGATATTAGAAAAACGTCCTGATTGGACAGAAAGAGTAGCATGTGTCATGACTTCTAGTAATAAAGATCCAGAAGAATGGCATGATATTATTGGAAATAAAGCACATAAAGAAGAACTAGCTGTTAAATTCAAAGATAATGATGATCCACTTAAGATTGCAATTGTTGTTGATATGTGGCTAACAGGATTTGATGTACCTTCATTAGCAACTATGTATGTATATAAGCCTATGAATGGACACAATTTAATGCAAGCGATCGCTCGTGTAAATCGTGTTTATAAGAATAAAGAAGGTGGGCTTGTTGTTGATTATATTGGTATTGCTCAAGCTTTAAAAGAGGCAATGAATGATTATACTATCAGAGATAAGAAAAACTATGGAGATATGGATATATCTAAAGCTGCTTACACTAAATTTGAAGAGAAACTTCAAATATGTAAAGATTTATTGCATGGTTATGACTGGTATAAATTTAAGGTTGGAACAAATCTAGAAAAAGCTAAAACAATCAGTGGTGCAGTAAACTTCATGTTAGACCCAAAACGACAAGAAGATAAGGATCATTTTATTAGAGAAAGTACAGCGCTACATCAAGCAGTTCAATTATGCTCATCTATAGTTGAAGAAGAATTTCGTGTTGAAGCAGCTTTCTTTGAAGCGATACGTGTTATGCTAAATCGTTTAACGAATAAAGGTGGAAAGGGTAAAATCTCCCTTCCAGAAATGAATGAACGGATTAATGAGCTGTTAAAACAATCTATCAAAAGTGATGGGGTTATTAATTTATTTAGTGATGTAAAACAAGAATTCTCCTTGTTTGATACTGACTTTTTAAAAGAAATTGGAAAAATGAAAGAGAAAAATTTAGCTGTAGAGGTTCTTAAAAAGTTAATTGCAGATCAAATTAAGGTATATAGAAGAACCAATGTAGTTAAATCAGAGAAGTTTTCAGAAATTATTCAAACAACAATTAACTCTTATTTAAACGGAATGTTAAGTAATGAAGAAGTAATTAAAGAACTCTTAGACTTAGCTAAACAAATTAAAGGTGCTCACGAAGAAGGAAACGCACTAGGTTTAACACCAGATGAATTAGCTTTTTACGATGCTTTAACAAGACCACAAGCAATTAAAGATTTTTATGAAAATGACGAATTAATCGCTATTACTAGAGAATTGACTAAGGCATTAAGAAATAATAAAACTGTCGACTGGCAGAAAAAAGAATCTGCACGTGCGAAAATGCGAATGTTAATCAAGAAATTACTTAAAAAGCATAAATATCCACCTGAAGGAATGGAAGATGCTGTGCAAACAGTAATGATGCAGTGTGAACTGTGGACTGATAATGTTATGGAAATATAGAAACAAGAATGATTTTGCTATATTATATGGGTATTGATAAATATAAAAAGGCTATAGTTTATGAACATTATAAATAAAATTATTAGAAAATTATGTGATTGAATGATAATTAGAATTTAAAATGTTAAAATTAGACATTATCTTATTCTTTAATCAAGGAGGCTTATCAATATGGATAATAATTCAAAAATGATTATTTATACAACTGAAGATGGATTAGTTAAAATTGAAACAACTTTTAATTCTGAAACAGTATGGCTATCGTTAGATCAAATGGCATCCTTGTTTCAAAAGAATAAATCTACTATATCAAGACATATAAAAAATATTTTTGATGAAGGAGAATTAGTAAAAGATTCAGTTGTTGCAAATTTTGCAACAACTGCCAATGATGGAAAAACATATCAAGTAGATTACTATAATCTTGATGTCATTATTTCTGTTGGTTACCGTGTTAAATCAAAGCGAGGAGTTCAATTTAGAATTTGGGCAACAAATCTTATTAAGGAATATATGAAAAAAGGATTTGTGCTTGATGATGAACGATTGAAAGAGTTGGGTGGTGGCGGATACTTTAAGGAATTACTTGAAAGAATTCGTGATATCCGTGCATCTGAAAAAGTATTTTATAGACAAGTTCTTGAAATATATGCAACAAGTATCGATTATGATCCAACCGCTGAAGTATCTATTCAATTCTTTAAAAAAGTACAAAATAAAATTCACTATGCGATTCATGGTGAAACAGCTGCAGAAGTTATTTATCATAGAGCGGATGCTGAAAAAGAATTTATGGGATTAACAACCTTTTCTGGGAATCAACCAACATTAAAAGAAGCAAAGATTGCAAAGAATTACTTAAATGAAAAAGAGTTAAAAGCAATGGGTCAACTTGTATCAGGATATCTTGATTTTGCAGAAAGACAAGCAGAACGAGAACAAGTAATGACAATGGAAGATTGGGTAAAACACCTAGATAACATTCTAACAGTCACTGGAGAAGAACTATTGGTTGGTAATGGCTCAATTTCTCATACACAAGCAATGAAAAAGGCTGAAACAGAATACAAAAAGTATAAAGCAAAAACATTAAGTGATGTTGAGAGAGATTATTTAGATGCAATAAAAGAATTGGAAAATTTAAAGTAATTAATAATTCAAGTATGTGAGGTGGATGTATGAAATTTCCAAAACAATTAAAGGACATCATGTATGAATTGTTGAGAGAACCAACACTTGAAAAATTGAGAGAATTTTTGCATTCTCAAACAGGAGAACATAATTCAATTGATTTTAAAGAACAATGGATTGAAAATGCAACATTAGCAAAAGAAATATTAGCTTTATCAAATTCTCAAGGTGGAATTATAGTATTTGGCGTATCAGAAAATGATGATAAAACAATATCAATTAGCGGATTATCTGAAATTGTAGATAAAGCTATTATCTCAAACGGTATAAAAAATTATATATCTTCAAATTTAAAATATGAAATTTATGATTTTGTATATAATTCATCAGAGTATGAAGAATTGATTGGTAAGAAATTACAAATGCTAGTGGTAGAAGATACGCCTGAGTTTATTCCTTTTTTATCAAAAAGAGAAAGTGGTTCATTAAAACAAAATATGATTTATGTAAGACGAGGTACTTCTTGTGAAATTGCAAACGAAGAAGAATTACAATATATTTTTAAAAGAAGGATCAACTATTTGCATCCCCTTAATGGTGAACCATTGAATTTAGAAGAACATTTAAAACAATTAGAATTTCTTTATGGGAAAATTAAAAAAGAGCATATATATTACAAAAATGGTTTACCTGAAGGAATGATAACGATGGTAAATTCTATAGCTGATTTATTCTATAAAGGAGAAAAAATAGTTGAACCTAATCCTTTATATCCATCTGAAAGTTATGAAGAATTTATTTCTAGGATGATTGTTGCCAAAAAGAAGAAAATTGAAAGAGTGATGGATATATATTAAGTTATTTTATTTTGAACATTACTTTTGATTTCAAATTGCAATTTATATGTACTATAAGTTCATAAATTTAGAAATTGGCTACATGCAACTATTCCTTTGTTAAAAATATGCTTATAAATAGATGAGGTGAACTAATAGTGCGCGGCTACAAAATGGCTACAAAAAGTTTAAAGACGTACTGTAATGGCTAAAATATGAGTATTTTATGGACGAAATATGCATTAATAGTATGGAAAAACACGAGAAAACAAGGTCTGGAAGTCGAGTGGGAATAATACTAAAAACCTCAGAAAACCCTATTGATAAGGCTATCCAAATTTTTTAGGGGTTTTCGCCAGAAATTTGGGGGTCAACTTTGGG
>OLSH01000741.1_pt1 | contig 23269 bp, 24 predicted proteins | sample 1643221 | NCBI WGS metagenome assembly OLSH01 (sample SAMEA3136681, study PRJEB25190) | human gut metagenome | biome: human gut; feature: human-associated habitat; material: faeces | place: Austria | collected 2013 | reverse complement strand
ATCATTCTAACATAGCTGTTTATGATTATTAAGCTATCCTTCAACAATCTCTTAATAAGATGTCTTATCCCATCAACTGCAATAATCAGTTACCTTTTTTACCAGCTTCACTTTTACGATTCGATTGGCAATACAATTTCCACTGTAAATATTTTATGATTAACAGTTCTTGTAATAATGCCATTTTTCTCCTTCACCACTTCACAAACACGCTGAAAGCCGATTCCGTGCTTTTCTTTATCTTCTTTACTTGTAATAAGCTTCTGATTATCCATATGGATTTCTCCTATATTACAGCTATTTTCTATAATAAGCCTAACCCTGTCCGCTTTTTTTTTTGTTGAAAGCTTTATAAACCTTTTATTTTCTACGTATTTTTGAGCCTCTATAGCATTGGCAACACTCATCTGAATCACACAAAGACAATTTGGATGTGATAGTACCTGTTTCTCTCGTACCAGATATGTAACCGGTTGCCCGGAAGAACTCGTCATAGTCCTCTTTGGTGCAACCTTTAATAAAGATATGACAGCAACGCTCGTCGTTTTCATCGACTATATAAATACGCTCCACAAAGGATTGTATCAGCGTTACCAGTACATCCGGCTGTGCGTCCTTTGCGTATTTCTCAAAGGACAGCAGCCGTTCTTTGATTTCTTCAATATCTCTCACAGCATACATCTGACTTTGCCTGCTGTCTTCTAATTTTTGTAACAGTTTTTCCGTTTCAGAAAGCTCGTCCGTCAGCCCTTTTACATCATCTTGAATAAACCGTTTTAGATTATCGTCTGCTTCCCGCAGATTTTTCACCTGATTTGAAATAGCAGTTTCAAGCTGTGCTTTCTTTTTTCTTAGCTCGGTCAATTCCTGCTCGTTCTGAGAACTCTTAAAAATATCTGAAGCCTTCTGATTGAGTAATTTGACAAAGTATTCGCTGTCCTCATCGGATAGATTGGATAACTGTTTGACTACAAATTCATCAAGCAATACACCGTCAACAGCACGGAAAGTACATTCGCTCAAACGATAGCCGGGACAGACATATTTGAATCTCGGCTTGCCGTTTGTCCATCGATTTGATTCGGAGACAACTCGCAGGCGTTTTCCACAATGCGGACAGTATACTAGTCCTGCCAGCAGAGCATTAGTCTTTCGGTGCGGGCGGTTGTATTTTTCTGCGATGGAATCAAGCATATTTTGTGTATCAATCCATTGCTGACTCGGAATAAAGCCTTCGTGCCTGCCAACCGAGATAATCCATTCAGAAACAGGCTTTGCAGACATTAATTGCACAAATTTTGGAGAAATGAAGGTGCTGTCAGCGTCCTCAAACTTCTCTTGGTCGGTTTTGTTATAGGCGGATAAGCCGTTCTGACCGTCAAACTCTGACAGCTCAGCGCATACTCCGCCGCCGTTTTCGTAGAAATAGTTGTAAGCAATTTCATCAGCAACGCAGTAGACAGGATTTTTTAATAATAATCTTGTAGTGGAAGTGTTGAATTTGCTGCCGATCTTTGTGCGATAGCCAAGCTCATTCATCCAGTCTGCTGTTTTCTTAATAGAACGGGTTTCCGAAAATACAGCATAGAGTTTTTGTATCATTGCTTTTTCTTCGGGAATGCTCTCCAAATAACTGTAAGCTGATTTGTTTTTGCCGCTACCAGTCTTTACACGCTTTACTGTGAAACCTGTGGGGGTATTTCCGCCAAGCCAGCGTCCGTCTTTAGCCAGCTCCATCATATTATCTGTGATACGCTCGGTCAGAGTATCACGCTCAAATTCCGCAACCACAGCAAAGATTTGAATGAATATTTTGGATACGCCGGAAGCGGTGTTGATATTGTTGGAGCAGATCAGCAAATCCACCTTGTGCTTTTCAAGAAAATCAAGCAAGCGTAAAAGGTCGCTGGTTTTTCTGCCGATACGGTCTAGCTTGTAGCAGACAATGGCACGGATTTTACCCATTTCAACATCGTGGAGCATACGCTGGAAATCAGGACGGTCGGAATAGTAACCGGAGAGTCCTTTATCCTCATATTCCATAAAATTATAATCGTCGTAAAGCTGAAGTTCTCTTTTGGCATATTCAGCGCATTGCTTAAACTGTACGCCGATACTGTCGCCTTTATTTGTAATGCGGGACTTTCGGGCGTAGATTGCTACGCTACGATTGTCCTCGTTATTTTGTTTTTGTTTTTTCATCATAGCTGCCCTCCTTACCGTCTGATTATACCGCTATCCCTGTAACCGTTTCTATTGTGCGGCCTCGTTTTTGAAGGTCGTATAGAAGTAAGCGTAAGGTTTCAACATCAAAGGCACGGATTTCCTGCTCAAGGTATTCCATTCTCTTGTTCTGGAAAGTGCGCAATGAATTTTCATAATCGTTTCCTCTGTGAATTACAGCGTTCATCTTAAAATCCATAGGCGAACCTCCTATCTTGAATCTCTGTCACGCAAGCGCTTTCGATGGTACGCTTCGCAGAGTTTTACAATGGTTTCTTCCATTTGAGTGGTAGTATAATCTTTTGGAAAATATTTTTGAATACGCTCAACAGGGATTTTTACACGCTCTTTCTGATTGGCTTTTTCTTCGCTCATAATGGCGGATAACTGTTCTTTCGTGAACAATCCCTGTATACTGAGAACCTTTAAACGCTGTGCCTGAGATAAATTAGGCGTACAATCGCTGTACTCCATTTCTGATAGCAGCATTGTCTGTTCTTCAGGTTGCAAATAGGAAAGTTCAACGGCGGGCGTAAAAGCAATTCTCCCTTCGTCAACCATATCTAAAATGGGCGGGATAAGATTAGTAAGACGAATATAGCGACGAACTTGATTTTTACTTTCATCTGCTTGTTGCCCTATGATTTCAGCGGTTTCCAACTTCCGCCCAACTTGGTCGGAAGTTAAATCTGTCCTTTTGCCTTGCCGTGATAGTGCTTCCATTTTCAGCTTGTAAGCGAAGGCTTTCTCCGATGGTAAAATATGTTCTCGGTGCAGATTGCTGTCTACCACTGCGATGGCAGCGGCGTCACGATCAAGGGGAACAATTAAGGCAGGGACTTCTTTTATCCCTGCCTTTACTGCTGCACGGAACCGTCTGTGTCCCGATACAATTTCATATTCATCTGCGGTGTTTTCTTTTGGTCGGACAATTAACGGAGACAAAATACCTTGCTCCTGAATACTCTCGATCAAAGCGTTCATTTCTTCGTTGTCCTGAACCTTAAAGGGATGTCCCTCAAAGGGGAAAAGTTTTTCTATTGCAATATTTTTCGGTGTGTTTTTCATCGTTCATAATTCCTTTCTCTGTTTTTGGCTTTTAATTGTATTTCCATAGCACGCTCGGTTTCAAGCAATTTCAAGATATGCGGATACCGCTCGGTGATGGATTGTGCGGTTTTGAGATCTTCACGCAAAGGTTTTAACTTTGCAGAGATTTTTCTTGCCGCCGCTTTGTTCTGTTCTTTTTCTTCTTCCGATTTCGGGCGGCGGATACGGTTATAAATTTTCTGCCTCTCCGACTTCAAGGTAGAAATATCTGTGGATTTTTTCTCGATAAATGAAACAAGCTCCTGTGCGGAATCGATTTGATTCTCACAAAGAAGTTTGTATTCCTTTAAGGTTTGATCTAATTTTCTGACTTCCTGCCGTAGTGCCGGGGATAGAGGTTTTGGGGATGACGGCTCTATATTGTTGCCTGTAATCAGTTTCCAAAGCTCAATAATCAATGCAAACGCAAGCTGTATCCCGTCCATACGCTGTGCTTTTTTAAATTCGTATTCAAGCTGTAACAGCGGTGCATACCGTTTTGGAATACGAATTGCGTAAAGAGTAATATTTTTCTGATTATCAATCAGCCTCTGCCGTATTTTCTCCTGCGTATATTGCTCACCCAAAGAATCAAGACGGACAGAGCGTTTCCAACCGGGAGCAATAATGGAGGGATGACGGTAATCGTTGTTTCGGGCGTAAGAGTAGCCGAGATTTTTCAGGTATAAATCAAAGCCCTTCCAGTTGGTTGTATTTGAAATTGCTTCATCAATATCTTGTTTCAGAATATCTCGGTGAGTTAAACCGTTGCTTTTGTGAATCCAATAATCTTTCTTTCGATTGCCTGTGAATTTACTCGGCGGCAATACGCTTTTTCCTCGCTCCAAGCAAACTGCGTCGGAAATCTCTCTCAGCTTGTAATGGTCGGAAATATGGTTTTCAAACTTCCGCCCGGTACGAAAAGATACCGAATTTACCACAATATGATTGTGAAGATTATCTGTGTTCAGGTGGGTGGTAACGACTATCTCATAATCCTTGCCCCACATACGCCTTGCAGTTTCCAGTCCGATTTGATGCGCTTCTTCGGGGGAGATTTCCCCACTACAAAAGCTTTGGTATCCGTGATAGGCAACATTCCCGCCGAGTTTGCCGTAACGACGCTTAGTAGCCATCATATATTCGTATGCTCTTTGTTTCGGACAGTTGATACCCGAAACATACATCGTTTGATCCGTCTTTTTATCATTCTCAACATAACGGAGTGCCGCATATAAATCTTCATCCAAGAATTTCTTGTCAGTGGTTTTGTCAGGGTTACGGGCATAGTCGATTACTTCTTTCAGCCTGTTTTTGACAGGCCAGAATCCGGTGGTCGCCATTTACGCATATCCTCCTTCCGTGGTAATAAAAGTTCCGAATGAATTTCATCAATCAGTGAAAGCAGTTTGTTTTCTGTTTCGGGCGTAAATCCCACTGTGTTGTCAAGCTGACACAATTTGTTATAGAAATCAAAAAAGACATCAGGAAGAACCGTTATCGGTTCATATCCCAATGCCCTTTGCACCAGATATTCACTAATAGATAAATTGCATTTTTCGGCAAATCGTTTGATTTTGTCTTTATCTTTTTGATTTACCCGAATGTCAATTCGGGCAAATTTTTCTTTCGGGTTTCTGTTCATAGATTTATCAGTCCTTTCAAAATAGGGTGTTAGGGACGTCAGTCCCTAAAGAGAAAATCGGCTAAACAGCCGATTTTGAGTTGGAACTTGCCGTACAAGTTCCCTGCTTGTTACAGCATAAGACACGATTGCTCTCCCTTGTTTCTCTCAACCTTTCTCAAATAAGAAATTCCGTTTTTTGCTCTCTCAAAAGTCAGCGTTAGCATTGCTCCTTCTTCAATCTCAGGGATACCGAGATACCCGGTGTTCTGCCAAGCGGAAGCCATAACTTTACTGCCGTCTTCAAAAGTGAAGTATGCAAGAATATTTCGTTTCTTGCCCCAACGCTTGCAATCAAGGCGTGCTTTAAATACGCCATCTCTCTCATTGGTCAGGTATTCATCAACACAAATACCTTTTTCTTCAAGTTGTCTTAATGATAAATAAGCTCTCATAATATAAATCCTCCTTAATTTTGATTTGATGCCAAAATGATGCCACAGTGAATTTCAGAGCGTAAAAAAGCGGCACCACTCTGATGTCGTCATTCACCGAGAAACATATCGAGGCAATACATAAGTTCGTTTTCTTCTTCGGACAGTGCTTCGGTGGGCTGTGCTGATTCCATCTGTATTACAGAAAGATTTTGCAAGCACTCACGAATAGTTTTTCGGATAACCTCTGTTATTTCTGTGTGTGGCTCATAAAATTGATTGATAGCAGTAATAACTGCCTTGTTTTTTGAATCTGCTGTATTTTTTAAATGCTCCCAAGCCTTGCGGTCAGCTTCGTTATCCAGGTTAAACCTAAGGCTCATTCGTTTGATACTCATAACGCACCGCCGTTTTTAATCAATTTCATTTCCAGCATTCGTTCATACCCTTTGGCAGTAGCACAAATATCATCGTTTACAGTAATACGGCTTTCGTCATATTCAGCAAAGTTACGGATCATACAACCGCCTCCTCCGACAATATACAGCTTCATCAGTTTTGAATCGTAGCCGTGTTCACGCAGTCTGCGGAAAAAACTTTCCACATACTCTTTTGCAGTATTGGTTATTGTTTTCAAATAGTCGCCGTCAATATCTGCTGCGCCGAAACGAAGCACACGGGTAATCATTTCTTCGGGCGGCTCTGCGTGATGAATTCTCATTAGATTCTCACGGATATGGAGCATACACTGGTGTGTTCCAAATTTCTCGGTAAAACAGCGGTGGGGGTTCGGTTTTTTATCATTGACGAACATAATATTCATCGTGCCGTTGCCAATATCGCAGAGCATATTTACACCTGAAAAATCGGATAAGTGATTGACAATAGCGGCAAATCCCTGTGGGTAAACATCTGCACCGACAATGCGGATATGATAATCCTTGCCTTTGAAATTAAAGTCAACTGTTTCGTTCTTCAGCAAATATCGTTTGAATTCTTCTCGCTGTTCGCTTACCCAAGTCAGCGGAAGCCCGGCGGCAATCAATACATCAGCAGAATAGATTTTTGCAATATTCAGTTCCCTTGCGACTGCCGCAAGCGTCAGAACATAATAGTCTTCATCCAGCATTTTATCTGCCGAAAACTCCTTATGTTCTGCGCCGATAAGATAATACTTGTTATTCCAAACAAGCAGATTGTCTTTGAAAATTGGTTCTTTATCATATACGGTCACACCTGCCTGAAAACAGCAGTTTTCCGTTTTCATATTTCCTTAGCCGTGGTCAATACCGATGATATATGTTTCTTTATATTTTTTCATTGTGATTGTCCTCCTTGATTTTAATGATTTCTTGTTTGCTTCCCGAAAAAACAGGGCAGACACCACTACTTATCATCAAACAGCTTTGGTGTCCGCATTGCATACATAGGGTGTTCTTAATTTTGATTTGCTGCGATTTTATCAGATTGTACTGCACCCCAAAGACCTCCTTTCTGCTTTTGCGCATAAAAAGAACACCTACCGATTTATACATCAATAGGTGTTGTCAGATAATTTTCTTATTGCTGAATCCCAAATCTTCACCGCTGAATTTTTCGTAAGCTAAGCCAATCTTTCGGATTCTTTTGTGAATAGCACTGTGCGTTTTGAAGCCTGATTCCTCTGCGATTTTTTCAAGTGTAACATCATCCATTCGCATTGTGAGTATTTTCCTGTCTGTTTCAGAAAGAGTGTCTAAAAACTCGTTGACTGCAATCGGTTCTAATACGGTACTCTCAACATTAACACTGTCATCAGGAATATCCCACTCCATTCCGTCTGTATTCTCTGCATACTTTTCTTTTATTTCATCAAGAGATTCAATGGATATTTTTGCACGGGTGTGATACCACTTGCGGTAAAAATCGATTTTTTGTCGGCTCTTTCGATAATCAAAATCTTCAAAGCAACGATATTCTTCCGCCACAGCAATGATCTCATTCATATTGTGTTTTGCCATTATTTTAGGAACGAGCCAAGTGAATGTTTCTGAGATTTCTTCTTCGGATATATATCCGAGATCTTCGTCTACATTGCTGCTTTTTAATATCTCCTGTGACTTAGGGATAATCCCTTCATCTTCCATTCCTTTAATCCAAATAGAAACTGCGTGCGCATATCTCCAAGACGGTTCATATCCTGAATAAATCTCCCTTTTTGTGCCAAGCCCCATAAAAGGCCACACCATAAAAGCGTAAGCGTCGATTATTACAAGCTTAAACAAATCACTTTCTATTATTTCTATGGCACGACGATCTTGAAGTAATTTTCTTGGATTTCTTGGAATACTGTTTATTTCTTTTCCGCACTTATCCAAAATGCTTTTGGGGATGAAATAAAACGCAGAAATATATTCTGCGTTGCGAAACGGCGTGATCTCACCGTTTTTTCTTTTTAATAATATCGGCATATTTTGTGCCTCCTTTCCAGAGAGTATACTCTCTATTTATTAAACGACATAGAAATCTCATTTTGTTCCTGGATTATAAAAATATTATAGCAAATAAATTTGATTTTGATAAGAACCTTGATTTAATTAGCAATATAATATATAATAACAGTATGTAAGCTAACTAACTTACAATGGAGGTGATAAAGGTGGATGATTTGAATTTGAAAACGGAAAATGCTGAATTTGGTCAATATTTGCGTTCCGTCCGACAAGCAAAAAAAATATCAATTCGTCAACTTGCAAAAGCGGTGAGTAAAACACCTACATATATCAGTGATATTGAAAAGAGTAATAATAAACCTCCCGAAAGAGAGTTATTAGATAGAATAATTGCAACATTGCATTTAGAAGAATTTCCAGACATAAGGAACAAGCTGTATGATTTAGCTGCAAAAGAAAGAAAAGATGTTCCAGCAGATATTAAAGAATACCTAATGGAAAATGAATCAATATTAAAAATTATTAGGTCGGCAAAAGAAAGCCCAAACGAAAAGCAAATCTGGGCAAAAGTATCTCAGATTATTTAATGGTGGAGGAATAAAAATGGCTGAATTAAGAAAAGAAGATTTGTGGGTAATGGCGGATAAACTCCGCAATAATATGGATTCTGCAGAGTATAAGCACGTATGTCTTGGTCTTATATTCTTGAAATATATTTCTGATAGTTTTGAAAGAGCTTATCAAGAAATTTTTCAGGATGAATATGCTGATCCGGAAGATAGAGATGAATACCTTGCAAAAAATGTGTTTTGGGTGCCGCAGGAAGCACGTTGGGAAACAATTAAAAACAGTGCTAAAGATCCGACAATTGGTCAGGTTATCGATAATGCCATGTATGTGATTGAAAAGGAAAACTCTTCCCTTCGTGGTGTGCTTCCTAAAGATTTTGCAAGAGCATCTTTAGATAAACGTTCTTTGGGTGAATTGGTTGATTTGTTATCTGAACTTGAGATTGGAAACGACAAGAACAAAGACACTTTAGGATCTGTATATGAATATTTTCTTGGAAAGTTTGCACGTGCTGAGGGAAAACTGGGTGGAGAGTTCTACACTCCACGCAGTGTAGTTGAGTTGATTGTAGCTATGATTGAGCCTCATGATGGTCGAGTTTATGACCCTTGCTGCGGTTCTGGCGGTATGTTTGTGCAGAGTGAACGCTTTGTAGAAGACAGAGAGGGACGAATTGACGGTCAATTAGCTATTTATGGGCAGGAATCCAATTATAATACATGGAAACTTTGCAAAATGAACCTTGCTATCCGTGGAATCGAAGCAAACCTTGGTCAGCAAAATGCGGATTCCTTTCATAACGATCAGCACAAGAGTTTAAAGGCAGATTATATTATGGCAAATCCTCCTTTTAATATTAGTGACTGGGGCGGCGAGCGTTTAATAGATGATCCAAGATGGAGTAAATACGGTATTCCGCCTACGGGTAATGCCAACTATGCTTGGATTTTGCACATGCTGTATCACTTAGCGCCAAGCGGAACAGCGGGTTTTGTATTGGCGAATGGTTCTCTTTCATCTTCTACAATCAGTGAATACAACATTCGTAAAAACTTGATTGAAGATGACAAAATCGATTGTATTGTTACTTTGCCGGGTGGACTGTTCTCAACAACATCAATTCCTGTTTGCCTGTGGTTTATGGCTCGCAATAAGCTGAAAAACGGACACCGTGATCGACATGGGGAAATTCTGTTTATCGATGCCAGAAATATGGAAACTGAACCTTATGAGGACAGTCGTACACAGAGACAGCTGACTGCACAAACTATTGATGAAATCACTTCCGCATACCATTCTTTCCGCAACCATGAAAAGAAAGCAACAAAGGCGGATGGTACAGAAATTGAATATGCCGATAAACAGGGATTTTGGAAGATAGCAACATTAGAAGACATTCGTGAAAAAGATTATAATTTGACACCTATGAGCTATGTAGGAACTATTCCTGTAGAGGAAGATACAGAACCTTTTGAAGAAAAAATGAAAAGATTAACTAATAACTTATACAATATCATGAATGAATCTCAAAAAATTGATAATGAAATAGTATTACAATTAACTGAAATGGGATGGAATCAAAATTTTAAGGAGGATTAAAATGCTTTTAGGTGATTTAATTGTCAATCATGACAGCAAGCGTGTCCCATTGTCTGCTAAACAAAGAGAAAATATTAAGAAAAAATACCCATATTATGGTGCACAAGGAATTATTGATTATGTAGATGATTATATTTTTGATGGAAAATATTTGTTAATAGCTGAAGACGGGGAAAATTTAAGATCTCGCAAACAACCAATTGCAACAATTGTTGAAGGAAAGTTTTGGGTTAATAATCACGCACATGTAGTTACAGCAAATGAATCTTCTAATCTTGAGTTTTTGTGCTTTTGGTTAAATTCCAATGATATTTCAGAATATATAACTGGTTCAGCTCAACCCAAATTAAATCAAAGCAATATGAATTTAATTTTGTTACCTGATTTTTCTAAAAAAAGTCAAGAAAAAATAGCTAATAAACTATCTTTATATAAGCAAAAAATTGCAACTAATATAGATCATATTTCTCTTTTAGAAAACCTCAAAATTGAAATATATAGAGAAATGTTTATTAACGAACAGAGAAAGATAGAATGGGAACTAATTAAGTTTAACGATTTTTTAACTCCTTCTACAGAAAAAATAGGAAATCAACAAGTGCCAGTTTATTCTGCCACTAATAAAGGCATTGTTTTGCGAGAACAAAAATTTAATAAGAATTTAAGTAAATCCTTAAAGAACAATAAAAAGGTTGTTAGAGATGACTTGATTTTTGGCCTGAGTAGAGAAATATTAAACTTTGGTGTATTTAAGGAGGAGATAGGGTCGGTAAGTCCTATATATCAGATTTTTAAGGTAGATAAAGCTATTATTTTACCATTTATATTGGAGTTAGAAATAAGAATTAATATGCATAAGTACATGGATATTTTACAGTTGGGAGCACGAGAAGGACAGGGAATAAGAAAAGAATATTTGCTTCAAAAAGATTTTTTTGTTCCACCAATGGAACTTCAATTAAAATTTGAAGAAATTGCAAGACCTATTGAGCATAAAATTGCAAAATTGAAAGAAGAAAATGAGGTGTTGGCAGAGATTAGAGATACCTTACTCCCTAAATTGATGAGTGGAGAAATGCCTGTGGAAGTGGGTGAAAATTAATGGATGAACGTGAACGATACGAAGAATATCTACAAGATGAGTTAGATGAACAATTTTCAATATATAGCGTTTCTCACTTACTATCAAAACTGTCTGACTATAGCCGTATCATTTCTGAAAATGAAATAACTGGTACATTGCTTTTTCGTGGACAATCTGACATTGAATTCGGCATAGATGGAAGCATTTTTAGAAATGGACTATTAGCAAAAGAAACTACTATCGTTAATGAGCTAATATTGCAAGAACCACTGGAATTTGGAAATCATATGACTGATTTTGAACAGTTGGTCAAAATGCAACATTACGGTTTGCCGACTCGATTGCTGGATATTACAACCAATCCTTTAATCGCTCTCTATTTTGCTTGTTCTGAACATGAGGACAAAGATGGTGAACTGATTTTGTTTATCGAATCGCTACAGCGTCCGACACAAAAAGAAGTGAAATTGTTTTCTGCACTTGCAGAATATGATGGAAAAAGCGAAGGAAATTTTTTGGATTACTTTTCAAGAAAAGGTCTCGGGGATGATATTTTATCGAGCTTTGAAGAGAAAGTGGAGCGACTGAAGACGCAGTTTCAAAATAAATATGTCCCTGTGGTAGCTCCTAAGAACAATGAACGTATAAGACGCCAAAATGGTGCGTTTTTAATCTTAGGAATAGACATATCTGCTCCTGATTATTATCTAAAAAACAGTTTCAATTTAAAAGATAGTCTCAGTGAATATGTAGATGAAGGGATTCCAAGATATTTACGGATCCCAGCAGAACAGAAATCTTCTATACTGCATGAACTTGATATGATTGGAATAAATGAAGCATTCGTCTACCCAGAATTAGAGCATCAGACATCGTATATCAAAAAAAGACATTTTGTAAAGGCAGGTGAATAAAATGTCCAAATTTATAGAAAATGATCTTGAACAAGCAGCAATGGAGTGGTTTCAAGATTTAGGCTATCAAACTCAATATGGACCAGACATTTCGCCGGGAGGAAGCTTTTCAGAGAGAGAAAGTTTTGGAGATGTTGTTCTGTACGACAGGTTACATAGTGCATTAAAACGTATTAACAAACAATATTCCAATGATACGATTTCAGAACTGGTTAAAAAGATTACTCGTCAGCAGAGCTTATCTATTGTCCAAAATAATATTGCGTTTCAAAAATTATTAACCGATGGTATTGATGTAGAGGTTAAGCAGAAGGACGGAAGCATAAAAACCGAAAAAGCTTATATTTTTGATGCCAAAGATATTGAAAATAATGAGTTCTTAGCAATCAATCAATACACTGTAATTGAAAATGGAAAAGAACGCAGACCTGATATTGTTGCATTCTTAAATGGTATTCCTGTTGTTGTAATAGAACTGAAAAATGCGACAAACGAAGAAGTAGATATTGTTGATGGGTTTAATCAGCTTCAGACTTATAAAAGAGATATTCCTTCTTTGTTTTATTACAATGCCTTTATGATCACAAGTGATGGTATCAATGCAAAAGTTGGTACAATTACTTCTGATTTGGATCGATTTATGTTCTGGAGAACAATTGACGGAGAAAAAGAATCGGGACTTTCTTTTCCGCAATTGCAAGTTATGCTGTATGGAATGATGAATAAAAAGAGATTTTTGGACATTGTTTCAAAGTATAGCTTCTTTGTTCACGAGGAAGATAAGTCTTTCAAAATTTTGCCTGGTTATCATCAATTTTTTGCTGTAAATAAAGCATTGTATACCACTCACTTGGCAGCTTCTGAAAATGGAAGCAGAAAAGCGGGTGTAATTTGGCATACACAGGGTAGCGGAAAAAGTTATTCTATGCTCATGTATACTCGTCAATTGGTTTTAGAATTGAATAACCCGACAATTGTTGTTATTACTGACAGAAATGACTTGGATGATCAGCTATTTACTACTTTTTCAAAAAGTGCCGATTATTTGCGTCAAACGCCCAAACAGGCAGACACAAGAAAGAAATTACGAGAACTATTGAGCGTTCAAGCTGGCGGCATTGTATTTACGACGATCCAAAAGTTTTCTCCAGACGAGAGTGACCAATCGATGGAAGCATTGACTACCAGACGAAATGTGGTCGTTATAGCAGATGAAGCACATCGCAGTCAGTATGGGTTAGAAGCAAAAGAAAAGGATGGAAAAGTTTCTTTTGGTTTTGCGAAACATATGCGAGACGCATTGCCGAATGCTTCTTTTATTGGATTTACTGGAACTCCTGTTGAGTTGAGCGATAAGAACACCCCTGCTCTGTTTGGTGATTATATTGATATTTACGATTTGACGCAAGCGGTTAAAGATAAAACTACTGTTCCGATTTATTATGAAAGCAGAATTGCAAAGTTAGATCTTCCGCAGGAATTAAAGCCAAAGATTGATGATGAGTATGACAGCATTGTTGAGGGACAGGAGGAAACTTACGCCGAAAGCCAAAAGCGTAAATGGGCAAGGTTAGAAGCTATTGTTGGAACAGATAGTCGTGTTGATGTAGTGGTGAAGGATTTCATTGCTCATTACGACCTTAGACAACAGGCGATTAATGGTAAAGTTATGTTTGTAGCTATGTCCAGAAAGATTGCAGTAAAACTTTACTCAAAGATTATAGAATACCGCCCGGAATGGCATAGTGACGACATTGATAAAGGTACAATTAAGGTTATTATGACTTCCGCAGCATCTGATCCGCCTGAATTTCAGCCGCATTCAACTACTGCATCTCAGAAAAAGCTACTTGCAAAGAGAATGAAAGATGTTGAAGATGAATTAAAAATTGTTATTGTTTGTGATATGTGGTTGACGGGATTTGATGTACCTTGTCTTCACACAATGTATGTCGATAAACCAATGAGTGGTCATAATCTTATGCAAGCCATAGCCCGAGTTAATCGTGTGTTTAAGGACAAGCCCGGCGGTTTAATTGTAGACTATATTGGTATTGCAGATAATTTAAGAAGTGCATTAGCGCAATATACGCCGTCGGATAGAAAGACAACAGGTATTGATCCACAAGTGGCAATAGACCTTATGCTTGAGAAGTATGAGCAAATTCAAGGAATATTGCATGGATTGGACTACTCTTCTTACATAAGCGGCTCTGCAAGTGAACGAATGGCATGTATTGTTTCTGGTGTTGATTTTGTTTTGGGTAAACCGGAAGATGAGAAAAAAGAATTTCTTAATTTGGTTGTAGAAATCGGTAAGGCATACGCATTATGCTCGACCTCTGAACAAGCTCAAGCAATCAATGTAGAGATTAGTTATTTTAAAGCCGTCAAATCAGGTATTATAAAAATACTACCAAAGGACAAACAGAAGAAAACGAAAGATCAAATAGAATATGAAATTGGTCAATTGGTTTCCAAATCAGTTATTTCTGAAGAAGTCGTTGACATATTTGCTTCAGTTGGATTGAATAAACCGGATATTTCAATTTTATCTGATGAATTTCTTGAAGAGGTAAAAGGACTCCCACAGAAAAATTTAGCTCTGGAACTTTTACGACGTTTGCTTGATGGTAAGATTAAGGCGATAGCTAAAAAGAATGTTGTACAAGCAAAGAAATTTTCTGAAATGCTTGAAGCCTCAGTAATTCAATACGAAAAACGTTCTTTAGAGACGGTAGAGGTTATAAAGGCTCTGGTTGATATGGCAAAAGATATGAATGAGCTTCATAAAAGAGGAGAAAAGCTGGGGTTATCAGACGATGAACTGGCATTTTATGATGCAATTTCGTCCAATGAATCTGCCAGAGATTTCTATGAAAATGATGTTCTAAAACAAATTGCTAAAGAACTAACAATCAGCATTAAAAATAATATTAAAGTTGATTGGGATGTGCGAGAAAGTGTTAGGGCACAGATGAGAATTACTGTAAAAAGGTTGCTCAGAAAATATAAATATCCACCGGATAAACAGGCAACAGCGGTGGATTTGATAATAGAGCAAGCTGAAAAAATGTGTGAAAATGAAATTTATTAAAAATAGTCAGCTCCATTGAGCGGACTATTTTTAATAAATCAACTCTGCATTTACAATTTCTCTTGCTCTGTAGCAAACATTGTTCATTTGCGCAACCCATTCCGTCTGATCTTTTGCCTTAAGTTCTTCTGTTATGCCTTCGCTTTTTGCAAGTTGCTTTACGATTTGAAGAAACATATTTTCAGCCTGATTTTCAATATCGACAAGATAGTCGTTTAGTTTCCCGCTTGTCAACAGGTTCATATAAATAATTTTATGGTGCTGTTTTAAATATCTTACGTGTCGCTGCCCCCATACTCCGATCGGCTGACCTTGTTGTTCTGGCAAACGGAGATTTGGTATCAGGTAATCCCCAACTTGCGTATAAGTACCGCCCATTTGTTCAAATAATGACTTTTCCATAGTATTTTCCTCCTGTGTTTTAGTGTACTTTTATTTTACAGAAAGATGGGTAATGAAACCAATGTGCCGATAAAAAATACAGCGTACCTGCTATATCACAGATACGCTGTATTTTCATATGTTTATTTCGGGATATGTATTTACCAATTGCTGATACATTTTTCTTGACGGCTGTCGTGAACCGCCCTCCCATTTAGAATAGATGCTCAAACTAATACCTGCTTTTTCAGCAAAAGTTGCTTGATTTAATCCGTATATTTTTCTGACTGAGTGAAGTCTGTTATTATAAGGAGCATTTATAAATCGAGCAAAATCATCAAAGAGCAGATTTCTATCAATTTCAAGGACTTCAGCCATAGCAATAGCTGTTTGATATGGTATCGGGAAGTGTCCATGCTCATACATTAACACTGTTGCGGGTGCAATTCCTACACTCTCGGCTAACTGTCGTGTGGTTAAACACTTTCGCTGTCGGTAGTATTTTAGCATTGCTGCAGGAGTTTGTTCTGTAGGAACACCTTCAAAGCAAAAGTGTAAATGCATTAACATTTTCCCGTGCTTGTATTCATATAAGTCTGTGTGATTGAGAATAGTGTCGGTTTATCAATCAGATTTCCCAGGATCGTTGTCAATTCAAAAAGATTCAGAAAATCCAGCGTATTTTTAAAACCACACGTTAAATCAATATTTAGTGATTTTATTTTTTCTACTTTTGAATTTATCAGATAATTCAAATACATATTTGATGTTGAAAGAACATCTATAATTTCCATCTTACCTATAATATCCTGCAAACATTTTAATGCCAGCTCATCATCAACCTTAATCGTTGATTCTAGCATAATGAAATGATTTTTTAACTTTCAAATTCTAACACAATGATTACCTCTCTGGCATACCTGCTCTCTTCATATCCTTTAAGAACCACCCCAGCAATACGATACCTTTCCCGATCGAACTAATCGTAATTGCCCACCAGACGCCATTCAGACCCAGCCATCTTCCCAGCAATATCGCCATCGGTATTCGTGCGCCGGTTAACGTGATACTTACAATGGATGGAGGCAGCGTTTTTCCAAGTCCGCTGAAGGCACCCGCTGTTGTGATTTCCATACACATAAACAACTGAGAGACACCAAGAATCCGAAGATAATCCACCCCCATTGGCAACACCTCTGCTTCCTGGATAAAGACCTGAAAGATGAGCTGTGGAAAAACGATCAGAACAAAAGAACAGAACACACCCCAGGACAGCATAACAATCATGGAGAGTCGATATCCCTCCCGGATTCTATCTGTATTCTTCGCACCATGGTTCTGAGCCACAAAGCTGTTCAAAGCCGCCGCATAGCCTTCCGCAGTCATCCAGGAAATGGATTCGATTTGTGAACCCACCTTTTGTACTGCCACGGCAGCGTCTCCCCAGCCTGCAATCAATCTTGCAATGACCATAGAAATACCGGAAAATAACATACTCTGCACAGCGGAGGGTAATCCAATACGGAAAATTTCTCTTGTATGCTGTGAAGAATAAGAATGCAGTATATGGACATCACAGAACAAGACCGTATCCCGTAGTATGGTATACAGAAACAACAGCATAACCACCAGCTGTGCAAGTACTGTCGCAATTGCAGCCCCCGCAACACCCATCGGATGAATTACACCGAAACCGAAAATAAACAGAGGATCCAGCACGATATTCAAAACAAGCCCGATACCGGTTGCGATAAAGGAGGTTCTGCTGTTTCCCATCGCTGTCAGAATCCCGGTGAATATCTGATTCATAAAAGAAAATATGACCAGACCGCAGGTTATCATCAGATACAGCTTTGCATCCTGTATGACCTGTGCGCTGTTCAGCTGAAAAAAGCCGATCATCTCGTCCGCAAACACAACAGACAGAATACCGAAGCCGATGGCGAATACAATTCCCATCTGAATCGAGCTCTGTGCATAGGATGTCGCATCCTCCTTCTTCTGCGCCCCCAGCGCATGCCCAACCTTGATCTGACCTCCCATCTTTGCCAAGGTTGCCAAACCATTGGACAGCCACATAAACATACCGGCTGCGCCAACGGACGCGACAGCACTTGCCCCGATTTTTCCAATCCATATCATGTCGATCAGATTATAGGCCATCTGAATCAGACTGGTTGCCATGATTGGCAATGCCAGCGCGCTTAATGCGGGAAGAATGTTTCCCTCCAGCAAATTGATACGTGTTTTCATACGTCACCCTCTTTCAAAAGAAAGGCTTCAGACCAATCCAGTCTGAAACCACTGATTTATTGTGGATAAACGAGCTGTTCCTCGTTCCAGTCCTTCATCACCTGACCATAAGCCTTTGCATAGGATTTCGCCTTGGCAAGATCATGATCCAGATAATTGCCGCATTCCTTAGACTCCTGTGCACCTGGGATATCTCCCTCAAATCCCGCAATAAACGCCATCGTATCCTTAACCAGCTGCACCGCCTGTGCCTTACTGATAGAATCTCTCGTTAGAAAATAGAAGCCTGTTCTGCAGCCCATCGGCCCGGCATAAATCACCGCATTACTGTATACCGAATTTCTTACATAGGTAGCGAACAGATGCTCAAAGGTATGAAGACCATCGTTATCCAGATACGTGCCGCAGTTTGGCTTCACCATTCTAAGGTCATAGGTAATAATATCACCATCGATTCTTGATATATACATTCCTTTTTCCAGTATGTCATGATCAATACAAAAGCTTGTAATTTTTTCCATGTTATATTCACCTCTATGTTCCATTATAAAGGGATAAAACAAGACTGTCCAGCTGAATCCTTTTTAGAAACTGCAACAGCCAGTTATTTCTTTCTCTGTTAAGCGTTTTGCGTAGTCATGCGCTGTCAGATTTTATAATATATTCTTCTCTTTTTATATCTGGTTTAAAGGCATTCGGTAACTTCCTTCCTGAAAAAGCATATATATTTTCTGTTTTCACGTTATAATACATATAGAATAGGAAAGCGGTGCACCACATGGATGAGCAAAATACAGCTATAATGCTATCCCACCGTGCTGCCAGAGGACAAGGTGAACATTCATGAGAACAGAAGACGAAATAATGAAGCTGCTGATCAACACAGCTGCGCAGGATGATAGGATACGGGCGGCTTACCTGGAAGGCTCCCGTGTGAACCCGGATGTGCCCAGGGATATGTTTCAGGATTATGATGTCGTATATATCGTAAAAGAAACAGCTTCCTTTCAAAAGGATAACAGCTGGATTGATCGTTTCGGTGAACGGCTTTATATGCAGTATCCGGAAGACAGTGTCTATGATCCAGGGGATAAAGAAAACTGTTACGGGTGGCTTATGCAGTTGAGGGACGGAAACCGGATTGATCTTCATGTCTGCACACAGGATTATGCAAAGACGCACCTGGAAGCCTATCAAATACTGCTTGACAAGGATGGAATCCTCCCGCAGCCAAGTAAAAAAGCACTTCAGCTATATTGGATTCAAAAGCCTTCACAACAGCAGTTTTCCTGTACCTGTAATGAATATTGGTGGTGTTTGAATAATGTCGCGAAGGGATTAAAACGAAATGAACTCCCCTATGCACTGGATGTTATCGATTTTACACTGCGGCCTATGCTAAAACGTCTATTGGAATGGAAAATCGGCATTTCCTGTAACTTTCAAATCAGTGCCGGAAAATGCGGAAAGTATATGAAACAGCTGCTGCCGAATGCTGTATATCAGACCTTTCTAGCAACCTACGCAAAAGCTGATAGCGAGGCGCTGTGGCAGGCGGTGTTTACGATGTCTGAGCTGTTTCATGAAACAGCTATAGAGATAGGATGTCAGCTTGATTTGACCTACAATACCTTGGAGGCATTAAACAGTATGAAGTATCTGAGGGATGTCTATTTTCTACCCAGGGACGCGAAAGAACTATATAAATAAAAGCAGGGCCTATTCTTTTGAGTGCTGTCACGCTGTAAACAAGAAAACAGGATATAGGGAATGTATGATATAAAGCGAAATCAAATTCCAGACATAGCATTTTAGCGATTTCCCCATAACAAATACACAGGACGATGATGTATAGAATCACCGCCCTCTTTTTACTATTGATTTTCTTTCAAATACACCATAACCTCATCGCTGTTCTCCGCCTGATCCAGCATATCGAAAAATTCCTGCTTATTAAACATCTCCAGAAGCTCTGCCATAGCACACAGATGCGTCTGATTATCCGTAGCGCTCAGACTGAAAATATATTTTACCGGATCATTGTCACGGTTACCAAACTCAATAGCGCTGTTTAATACGCCAACTCCCAGTGCAACAGACAACGCTCCTGCTTCCGGCTTCACATGCGGCAGCGCCACATGCTTTGTAATCACGATATATGGCCCTACGATTCGTACACTGCTAATGGTTTCCTCCACATAATTCTGTGTGATATAGCCATGCTGTACCATTGGCTCATAGGCCTTTCGCACAGCCTCCTCCCAATTATCAGCATCCAAATGCAGACGGATCAGCTCCGGCTTCACCATATCCGCAAGATGCAGGACACGTTCCTCCTGTGTAGTCGTGTCAATATGAGAGAAATACGTAATCAGCTCATTGTACAATGCATGCTCATTCTGGATATTCGCATATTTTGCTACGATCCCCATCACGACATCAACATTGGGCTGCTTTAAAAAATGACTTCCCATCTGCATGTAGACCTCGCGCATTACCTGATAGCGCTCTGCAATGGACATGACCGGACTTACCCGAATGACAGGCGCATGGATACCCGCACCTAAAGAAACATAGCTTGTGGAAAATATGATATCCACATGCTCTTTGACGTCATGGATATGCGAGGTTTCCAGCGGTGGCAAAAAGTGCAGCTCGGGAAACATACCGGTAAGCTCGTTATAAAGAATGGCAGAGCTGCCGATTCCATTGGAACACACCACCAGTGCAGTCTTCTGCTTCGCTATTTCAAACGCTTTCTGATCGGAGTAAATGGAAGCAAAATGCATGGTCAGATATGCAATCTCTCCTGCCGGAATATCTCCACCGAAAATCACATGAAACGGCTTCATGGTTTCCTCCACAAGCTGATACAGCTCCCGGTATTCCTCCCTCACCTTGTCACACAGCGGATTGAATATCGGCAGACGGCAGAGCAGACGGTAATAGGCCGGTCGAAAATGAGAATACAGCTGAATGAAGATTTCCTCGGTATTGCGGTAATGGGCTCCGCTCAGATATTCAAAACGGGTCATGATTTTTCCGATGATATCGGAGATCAGTATACAATCCTTGGTCTCCTCATTGATATCGCCAAAGGAAATTCCCAGTATCCACGAGGAGATATAATTGATATCCGTATTTGTAATATTGTCAGTGTTCTTGTAATTCTTTAACAGCTCCACCGTAAACTCATATTCCTTCATCGAGGATATTGCTTCCATATCCAGCAACGCATGGATTTCCTCCTCTGCGTTTTTTCCACTCTGCATACGTGCCTTCAGAAAAATAAAAATATAAATAAACTCCACCAGACGGTCTTCTACAAACCGAATGTTATGCCGCTGTGCAAGCTCCGTGATCACCAGCCGTGAATAATCAAAAATATCCAGATTGAAATCGTCGATAAAGACATCGAAGATTTTAGCACTCTGTTCCTCGGCAAGTGTATAAATGACATACTTCATCATCATTCTGCGGATTTCCATTTCGGAGCCAATCAGATAATAGCCCTTGGTCCGGTTGTTTCTCACCCGGATGCCGCGCTCCTCCAGCATTTGTGTCAGTTCCTTGAAATCCAGCAGCACCGTGCTTCTGCTCACACCGAGAGAATCAATGAAATCACTCAATGACAGATACTCACTGTTCATAAACAGCATCAGATACATATAGATCTGACGTTCCTTTTTGTTCATGTAATACTGGCTGCTTTGATTCATCTCCTGAAGCAGCTCCTCAAGCTTCTGCCGTGCTTTGGAATCCAATCGAATTTCCTTCGCTGTTCCAATGGTAATGATGGGCGCATGATGCTGCCGCAGCAGATCGTTCACCTTTTCAATACGATAGGTTGCCTGACGACGGGTAATGCCGGCACTTACTTCGATATCCTTCAGAGTGAGATAAGGCTTATTGGACAGCACCTGCATGAGTGCCATGAGTTCATTATCCATACACATACCTCCCCATATGATGCTTACAACTAGATTTTATCTGAAAACGGTATCACTGACAAAGTGTTTTCGGTACAAGTTTTGTTTTGTATACGCACAAATTTTGAACTCAAAAAAAGGCGCAGCTCATCATACGCCTTTCATTGTATCATAATGGCTTTTAAAACGTTATCCCGCCGTAGTTTGCATTTCCTGTCTTGCTTCATCAATCAGCGTTCTGATTGAGCGTGCATTGGCTGCGATTTCTTCCCGGCTGCCTTTTGTGAGAAGTGAGCCGAAGCCGCAGCAGTCCACACCACGCAGCACATAATCCTTCAGATTTTTCAGATCAATTCCCCCGCTCGCAAGAATCGGCATATAGGGAATCGGCGTCTTGAATACGGATACCAGTCTGGGACCATAGAAATCGGAAATCGGAAACGCCTTGATAAAGGCTGCCCCTGCTTCCAGGGCCTGAAGTGCTTCCGTTAATGTCGTACAGCCCGGCGCATAGGGAATCTGATACCGGTTGCACATAACGGCTACCTCCTGAGAAAAATTCGGTGCTATGATAAACTGCGCATTGTGAAGTATGGCATGTCTGGCTGTTTCACTGTCAAGCACGGTTCCTGCTCCGATGATCAGACGATCCTGAAATTTCTCACGCAAAGCCTGAATCACCTCACCTGCATTGGGCAGTGTATAACTAATTTCAAGACAGCTGACGCCCCCTTCCAGACATCCGTTTGCGATTTCTATTCCCCGCTCTATCGTTTCGACACGAACGATTGCCATAGCGCCTGTTTCCGCTATGCGTTTTGTTAGCTCTGCTTTCTGCATATACGTACCTCCTGTTGTTTTAGCTTTCTGCCTTTTGTACAACCTCGAAGGATATGTGATGGGTATGAAGGCAGTCCATGGCATACTTCTGTACATCATTCAGCTTCTTTCTCTGAAAGAGATAGACCGCCCCTGCGTATTGCCAGCCGGAGGGGTGCGTCACATGATCTCCTGAGAAAAAGAGCTTGACAGAGCTGCTGCTGCGAAGAATTTTTACCGCACGGATATCCCTATATTTCAAGTGCCGCTGCTCTTTGGGAAGTGCCGGAAGAATCACCTCGTCGCGTTTAAATTCACATACCGGGGTGTTTTTGACAAGCCGAAAGCCATAACGGCACATGGCTTTTACAGAAAACCAGAGACCTGTGATGCTTAAGAACGCAAGCAGGAAATGTCCGGAACCGTAAACATAGATTGTCAGCAGCATAAGAAATATGGTTAAGCACAGATGCAGCAGCGTATACAGTAGTAGCTTTCCTCTGTCTTCCCGTACGATGTATTCCTTCATATCCATCATCCTTTCCCGTGTTGTTATATGAGATGGTAATGCTGCAGCATCTCTTTGATTTTTTCATCATCCTGCGCACTGCATTCCAGCACCGGCTTCCTTGCCGGTCCGATTTCTGCAATTCCCGCAAGCTCTGCCGCACGCTTCATGACGACCGGTACCGTTCCCAGCTTCAATACGCCGCGCAGTACATTGATGTCCTTCTGCAATTCCTCTGCTTTTTCTGTTTCTCCCTTACGCAGTGCCCTGTCCAGCTCCACCAGCACCTCCGTTATCACATTGGAGGTTCCTG
>OLSH01000740.1_pt1 | contig 23286 bp, 22 predicted proteins | sample 1643221 | NCBI WGS metagenome assembly OLSH01 (sample SAMEA3136681, study PRJEB25190) | human gut metagenome | biome: human gut; feature: human-associated habitat; material: faeces | place: Austria | collected 2013 | reverse complement strand
AGTTTTCATCCAGCTGTTCCTGGCTGAGAGTTTTTAAAATCTTTCCTTTGTGTATGATAATATAGTCTGTGGCAATCTGATAAAGCTCCGGCAGATTATGGCTGGAGATCAAGATCGTGATATGACGGTCCCTGCAAAGTTCTGTCAAAAGCCTTCGGATCTCCACAACCCCCAGCGGGTCCAATCCATTGACCGGCTCATCTAAGATTAGAAATTCTGGATTCCCAATCAGTGCATCCGCGATCCCAAGCCGCTGTTTCATTCCCAGAGAAAAATTCTTTGCCTTTTTCTTTCCGGTATTTGAAAGCCCTACCAGCTCAAGCATCTCATCCTCCAATTCCTTATTGGGAATCCCCTTTAAGACCCTGCGGACTCTCAGGTTCTCCTTTGCACTCATGTTTCCGATAATCCCGGGATATTCTATCATACAGCCGATCCGTTTTCTTTCCTCCTTAAGCTCCTTTTCTCCCTGATGACCAAACAACGAAAGACTGCCCTGGGCCGGAAAACTGAGTCCGGCCGCCAGGCGCATCAGGGTCGTCTTTCCGGCTCCGTTTTGACCGATCAGACCGTAAATTTTACCTGCCTCAAGCTTTACGGATACTTGATCAAGGGCACGGAATCCGCCGAAGTCTTTTGAAAGGTTCTCTGTCTCTAATACATAATCCATGCTTCTCACCTATCCTTTCCTTTTTCTGCTACAAGTAGATTATAGATGCCAATCGTCAAGAAAAGGTTAAGCTTTCCCGTCCTCTGGTAAAGAATTGGTCAATTTAAACCTTGAACAGCCGGTAACCGATGCCCCATACTGTCTCTATGTATTGTCCCTCAGGATTTGCCCTCTTTATCTTGCTTCTTAAGTTGCTCATGTGAGTCTTTACCGCGTTGTCATCCCCCAAATAATCATCTTCCCAGACCGTCTCGTACAGATTTGCTTTCGTATAGACCTTATTGGGATGTTCCATCAAAAGCTCCAGAATGGCATACTCCTTGGCTGTAAATTCCAGATCCCTTTCTCCCAGGAAAACACTTTTTGCATCCTTTGAGAGCATCAGGTCTTTATATCTGAGAGTCTGCTCCTTCTTCCTCAGAGAACTCCGCCTTCTGAGATTCGACAGAACTCTGGCTTCCACTTCGCCCAAGTCAAATGGCTTCGTTATGTAATCATCTGCCCCTAGTTTTAACAGGTCGATCTTTGTGCCAACCATATCCTTTGCAGAGATGACGATCACCGGGATATCAGAAAATGTCCGCAGCTCTCTTAACACCTGGTCACCGCTTTTGTAAGGAAGCATCAGATCTAACAACACCAGATCAAAACTGTGTTCCCTGAGCTTTTTGATCCCGTCTGTGCCGGTTGCTGATATTTCAGCCCTATAACCTGCCTCTACAAGACATTCAAGCAGCATAGCGCTCACATCCTTATGGTCTTCTATGATCAAGATTGTCTCCATCATTTCTCCTTTGTTCCTGATACCGTTACAAGCTGTTCCAAAAGAATCAGGCGCATCAGCTGATGGGGAAAGGTCATACGGCTGAAGCTCAGCTTCATGTTTCCTCTTTTCTGGACAGCCCTGCTAAGGCCCAGGGATCCTCCGATGATAAAAACAACTTCCGCATCCTTTTCCCGGTTCCAATTCTCCCATCTACGCCTTAGTTCCTCTGTTCCCATCTGTTTTCCATCGATGCATAAAGGCACCACGAAGCTTCCCTCCGGAATCCTGCTAAGAATCCGCTCTCCCTCAACTTGACGAATGCGCTCCTCCTCTTTTTCACTTGCCCCATCCGGTGTTTTTTCATCCTTCAGTTCAATGATTTCCAGCCGACACCGGCTGTTTAAAGTTGTTTCACAGCGTTCAATGAGCTTTCTGAGGTATGGTTCCTTGATCTTCCCCACACAGATGAGCCTGACCTTCATGACTTCTCCCCCGCTGGTTTTGTCACATCAATCCACTCCCTTGCCTGTGAACAGGTAAACAATTCTTCTTTCGTGAGTTCAATAGCAGAACTTGCGCTCCCGCAGGCCGGAAAAACAGTCTGAAACCGCTGTAAGGACCGATCCAGATAAACTTTTGCCCCCTCCGGATTCGCAAACGGGCAGACACCGCCTCTTTCATGGCCCGTCAGTGCTTCTACATCTTCTCCCCTGAGCATCTTTGCCTTCATTCCGAAGAAAGATTTAAACTTTTTATTATCAATTTTAACGTCTCCGGCCGTCACGATGAGAATGCATCCTTCCTCCTGCCCATAAAACGACAAGGTCTTGGCGATCCTGGCCTCCGCAACTCCCAGGGCTTTTGACGCAAGCTCTACTGTAGCGCTGGAAACCTCAAACTCTTTAGCCCTCTCGTCCATACCATATAATTTTAAATAATTCCTGACTGCTGTTACTGACATGTCCTATCATCCTTTCTGTCCTTTTCGTTTTCTTTTGATTATTTTAAGCTTTCTATGACTAAATGACAAGCCACTTCATCTCCCCAACTTTCCTATCGAACAAAGAAAAACCCGGAGCCTGAAACACGAAATGTTTCAGACTCCGGGCAAATGGAATCAATAAGCTTAATCGTCCCTGCTGCCTCCGAATAAAAGCACCAGACGGAGAAGACTTAAAACAGCTGCCGCCGCAGACGCCACATAGGTCAAAGCTGCCGCTGACAACACCTTTCTTGTATCCTCCAGTTCATCCTCGTACATCATAGCAGAACCCCGCAAAGCCTTCAGCGCACGACTTGACGCATTAAACTCTACTGGCAGCGTCACCAGCTGAAAAAGTACAGCCAGAGAAAACAGCAGAATCCCTATGTTCAGCAATGTCTGGTTAGCTCCTAACACAATACCAAGAATAATAAATACCCATGAGAGGTTGGAACCAATGCTTGCTACCGGTACCAGGCTTCCACGGATCTTTAAAGGGGCATAGGATTCTTTATCCTGCATCGCATGACCACACTCATGTGCCGCGACTCCGATCGCCGCAACGGATGTGGCGTTGTAGGTTGCGTCGGAAAGCCTCAAAACCTTACTCCTTGGATCATAATGGTCAGTCAGATTGCCGGACACACGCTCCACCACTACATCAAAGATTCCTGCCTGATTTAAAATCTTTGTAGCCGCCTGCGCTCCAGTCAGCCCGGTGTGGCTGTGTACCTTGGAATACCGGCTGAATGTTGAGTTCATCTTACCGGATGCAATCAATGTGATAATGATGCCGATAATGATCAATATATACGTTGGGTCCCAAAAAACTCCATACATAGGAAACATAATTAATACCTTCCTTCTCCATAGGCCGTGTACTCCGGCCTTCTTAGTTATCTGTCTTCTTCACCGGATAAAACCCGGTCTGTTGTAAGATGCATTATATCTGTCTAAGGAATTAAAATCAATAGAATTTATAGTAATTTAAGATTTTTTATACTAACATTCTATCCTTCCAGGTAAAATTTCATGCAGGAATTGCTGTACTCCCGTTATCTTCTAATTTTTACCGCTTTTGTTTTGCTGTAACTGCTATATATCTTTTTACCGTCTGCCGTTTTATATGCTCTCATACGGATCCAATACTTATTAACCTTTCTTGAGTTTAGATACGATTTTCTTAGATAAGGTTCTCTTTACCGTATACTTTTTCAGCTTTTTAAATTTTGAGTTGGATGCCACATAGATCACATACCCGCTTGCCCTTTTGTTTCTCTTCCAGCTTATCTGCAGTTTCTTTTTCTTGATATTTTTAGCTTGCACTGCCGGACGCTTCGGTGTTATTGTAACCGTAATGTTTTTTGAGGCACTTCCATAAATCCCTGACTTTGGAACAGACGCTTTCACCACAGCTTTTCCTGTCCCTCTAACCGTCACATAACCTCTGCTGTTTACAGAAGCCACTTTACCATTACTTGATTTATAAGCAAGTACTCCAGACCCTGGCGTCTTGGCATTTAACTTAAATGATTTGGAGCCGTATACTTTTTTGTAGGAAACTATCCCTGTAATTTTACGCGGGATAGAGCTTTGCTTATATATTGCTTTTTATCAAATACCGCTCCATATCACTATTATAACATAAAAAGACCTTTCATTGAGGTGTTGTTCCTCAATGAAAGGTCTTCTGGTTTATCAGAATTATTCGTCCCAATTGTGCCAGACATCCTGAACATCATCGTCTTCTTCCAGTAAATCTAATGTCTTCTGAAGATTCTTGATATCGTCTTCCGAGGTGAGATCTACCATGGTATTCGGGATCATGGTCACTTCCGCGCTGGCCATCTCAATGGACTCTGCCTCCAGTGCTTCCCTGACTTTAGAAAAATCATCCGGATCTGTAACGATCTCATAGCTGTCTTCCTCCGCAGCAAAATCTTCTGCCCCTGCGTCCAATGCGGTCATCATCAGATCGTCCTCATCCATCTCACAGTCTTCTTTTGCGATCAGGATCTGGCCTTTCTTTTCAAACATATAGGAAACGCATCCCGGTGTTCCGATGCTGCCGCTCCCCTTTGTAAAGGCGCTCCTTACATTGGAAGCCGTCCTGTTTTTGTTGTCTGTCAGAGCTTCCACGATGATGGCAACTCCGCTTGGGCCGTATCCTTCATATGTAATTGATTCATAGTTGACAGCGTTTGCGTCCCCCGCCGCCTTTTTGATGCTTCGGTCAATGGTGTCATTGGGCATATTATTGGCCTTTGCCTTAGCCACAATGTCACGGAGCCGGCTGTTGTTTTCCGGATCCGCTCCGCCTTCCTTAACTGCCACTGCGATCTCTCTGCCAAGCTTTGTAAAGATCTTTCCCTTTTTTGCATCGTTCTTTTCTTTTTTGTGTTTGATATTCGCAAACTTACTATGTCCTGACATAACTGTAATTACTCCTTATCTTTTTCATTTTCTTCTTTTTTGGTGCGCTTCTTCTCCACTTTCACCTGTTTGATCACATTGTCGTGGATATCAACGGACTTAAAAGACCATCCCTGATAGATGATCTCCACCTCTTCTCCCTGGTCCGGAAGATGGCCCAGCTGGTCAACTAAAAATCCGCTCAGTGTTTCCACTTCTTCTGTGTCAAACTCAATCCCGAGAACCTCCTCGATCTTTTCCAGCCTGGTGCTTCCCCTCATCAGGAAAATATCAGCCCATCCAAGCTTGGTGATCTCCCGGTCTTCCACATCATACTCATCTAAAATATTTCCCACGATCACTTCCAGCATATCTTCCATGGAAACGATGCCTTCGGTCTGGCTGTATTCGTCCACGACGATCGCCATATGGATTTTCTTTGTCTGCATTTCCTGGAACAATGCCGACAGATTCATGGTTTGATGCACATAAAAAGGCTCTCTGGCAATCTCATAAAGTTCCAGATCCTTATGGTTTATATAGGCATCGATCACGTCCTTTAAATACAAAACCCCAATGATGTGGTCGATATCTTCCTCGTACAGCGGAAATCTGGAATACGGTTCATCCAGCATAAAATGCAGTACTTCCTCCAGAGACATGGTACATCCAATCCCTGCGATCTTCTTTCTGGAAGTCATGACATCGGTAACATCTTTGTCCCCGAACTCAAAAATATTGGTGATCATCTTGGCTTCATCTTCCAAGATTGCTCCCTGCTCATGCCCTTCATTGACGATGTTCATGATCTCTTCTTCATACTCATTGTCACCGTCGTCATCCGCTTCTCGTTCTGTCTGTTCGTTCAGCTTCCCCTTGGGCTTATTTTTGCGTTTTGTTCCAATTATGTAGCCGATGACGGCACCTAACACCAGCGTCAGCAACGGTATCAGAATCATCATGGCACTTAAATCTTCCATATACATCTCCTTTATTCATCAGTCGTAATAAAATATACCATTTTACGAAGAAAAGGTCAATCTGTCCATCTATGTATCAAGACTTAAACTGATCCTTAATGCCTTGTCAACTTTCTCTAATATAGAACTGTTCAGATGACAGACCTTTTCTCTGAGCCGGCTTTTATCAATCGTCCTAATCTGTTCTAACAGTATGACTGAATCTTTTTCCAGCTGGCATTTCCGGCAGTCCACCGGCACATGGGTCGGAAGCTTTGCCTTGTTCATCTTGCTGGTGATCGCTGCGCAGATCACCGTCGGACTGTAGCGGTTGCCGGCATCGTTCTGTAAAATAATGACCGGACGGACGCCTCCCTGCTCTGAGCCAACCACAGGCCTCAAATCCGCATAAAAAATATCTCCTCGCTTAATTACCATAAGCCTAATCACTCTCCATCTCTTTCATAATAGTTTATGAAGAGTATTAACATTTCTTTCAGTTCTATTCAATATATATTCCATTTTCACCTGTTTTCCGGCTTGCTGTGTAAAGGACATGGATTTCTAATCTTCCAGATAGTCAACTGCTTCTTTTGCTTTGCCGTCCTGAAAATACACCCGTGGGACCCGCTTCCCGATCCCACACACGAATTCATAATTAAAGGATCCCGCCAGATTGGCTGCCTCTTCTACTGATATGTTCTTGTCTCCGTCGGTACCTACCAAGGTGACCTGATCCATGACACAAACACCTTCGATATCCGTTACATCCACCATAAACTGGTCCATACAGATTCTCCCGATGATCGGTGCATACTGTCCTCGGATGATCACTCTCCCTTTGGAAGATAGTGCCCTGGGATAACCATCCGCATAGCCTACCGGGATCGTTGCGATCTTAGTCTTTCTTTCTGTGACAAAGGTCGATCCGTAGCTGACCCCTTCCCCCGGCTCCACTTCCTTTACATGGATCACGTGGCTGATCAGGGAAAGGGCCGGCCTCAAATCAATGGCCGACTTGTCTACCTCTTCGGAGGGATACAGTCCGTAGGTAATGATCCCGGAACGCACCATATCCATACGGCAGTCGCAAAGATCCATGATAGCGGCACTGTTGGAAACATGCTTGACCGGGATCTCGATTCCTTTGTCCTCAAGACTCCGCACAAATTGATCAAATAGCTCCTTCTGATGTCTGGCCGATGTCTTATCTTCCTCATCCGCGCATGCAAAGTGGGTGAAGATGCCCTGAATCTTTATATTCGGAAGCTTTTGTATCCGCTCCACCTGCGAAACGGATTCCTCCGTCGGTTTAAATCCAATCCGGTTCATTCCAGTGTCCACCTTGATATGTATGTTTGCATCTTTTTTCATCGTCACCGCAAACTTGGAGATTGCCTCCGCCATATCATAGGAAAACACCGTCTGCTCTATCTCATGCTGAATCAAAGAGGCATACTGGTATTCTGAAGTATAACCCAGGATCAGTATGGGCTTTGTTATTCCCTGTTTCCTCAGGGCGATCCCTTCCTCTATGATCGCCACTGCAAACCCGTCAACGCCGATCTTGTTTAATGCCTTTGCCACCGGAACTGCCCCGTGGCCGTATCCGTCCGCCTTGATCACCGGCATAATCTTCGTGTCCGTTCCAACAATGTTCTTTATCTCACTGATATTGTGGCAGATCGCATCCAAGTCTATGGCTGCATACACTCTATAGTATTGATTCATCATTGATTCCTCCTAAAATACTGCTGAGAGCTTCTATGATGTCGGAAGCCAGCATACTGTCATATCCAAGTCTCTTTGCGGCCTCGTCTCCCGCAAGGCCGTGGACGTACACACCCAGAGCCGCAGCTTCCAACGGTTCCATGGCCCGTCCTAAAAGGCTTGTGATGATGCCGCCCAGCACATCGCCGCTTCCTCCCGTGGCCATTCCGTGATTTCCGCTGCAGTTGTAGTAAACAGGCTCATCTGCTGACACTACCAGTGTTGTGGCATCTTTGAACACCACCACACTTTGAAACAGGTCCGCTGCACGATGTGCTGTTTCAGGCAGGTTTTCTTTCACCTCTTCTGCTGATGTCTCCAGCAGTCTTGCTGCCTCCTTAAGATGCGGTGTCAAAATGCACCCGGCCGGATAATCGATCCGCAGCTTGTAATGGCTGACCGTATTTAAACCGTCTGCGTCCAGAACAAGTGGTTTTGTTCCGTCGGACAGTACGGTTTCTAAAAGCCTTTTTGTCCGCTCAGATACGCCCATTCCAGGACCGAATAAAATACAATCACACCATCTAAGAGAAGCTTTTAGATCTTCCTCAGCCCCGAACAGCACTTCCGGAAGCATGGACAGAAGGATCGGGCGGTTGGAGGCGTGGGAAATCACCTTTACCAGCCCGCTGCCCATGCGCAGGGCACTTTTTGCCGCGAAATAGGCCGCTCCTGACATGGATTCATTGCCTGCAACGATCAGGACCTTCCCATAGGTTCCTTTGTGGGAATCTGCGGTCCTTTTGGGCAGTCTTTTAAGATCTTTTCTGTCATAAGTAAATCCCCGGGCATATTTTTTTAAAGTCTGGTCAAAGAAACCAATCCTCTCCACAAAAAGCCGGCCTGTATGATCCTTGCCCGGATAGAGAAGATGCCCCGCTTTTGGGCCTCCAAACGTCACTGTGGCATCCGCTTTGACAGCACACCCAAGGACCTTTCCCGTATCCCCGCTGATGCCTGAGGGAATATCCACGGACATTACCTTGGCTTTGCTTGCATTGATTGCCTCTATGGCAGTACGGTACGAACCAGAGATCTTTCTGGAAAGCCCCACACCGAACAGCCCCTCCAGGATCCAGTCATAATCATTATAGTTGACACTGGTTTCCGCCTCATAACCCAGGCGGTTTAAGATGCCCAGCTGGGTCTTTAAGTCTTTGGATGCCTTTTCAAGATTTCCTACCACCGCGAAATCTACTGAGTAGCCTTCCTCCAAAAGAATCCTGGCCGCCGCCAGCGCATCCCCTCCGTTGTTTCCGCATCCTGCCACGGACAGAATCCTGTCCTGTTTTTGGACAGAAGCCTTAATCCTGCCAGCAATCTTTTCGCTGGCCCGCTCCATCAGTACAAGGCCCGGCACTCCGATGTCTTCTATTGTTTCTTTATCCACGTTCTGCATTTCCTGGTTTTTTAATACATATTTCATAGACATTCTCCTATGACAAAAGCCTGTGCCAGTTCTCCTGTATTAGTGATTGACACATGAAACTTTGTGATCTTTTGAGCCGAAGCCATCTGTTTGGCTCTCCCTGAAAGTTTTAAATAAGGCGCTCCTTTTTCATTCCGTAACACTTCGATCTCATAAGGCTCCAATCCGAAGAAGCCGGTTCCAAATACCTTGGAAACGGCTTCTTTAACTGCAAAATTCCCAGCAAGAGTCGTACTGTCTGAGCCCGCGTACGCCAGTTCTGATTCTGAAAATATCCGGCTGAGGCCTTTTTTCCTCTCAGTCATCTTCTGAATCCGCCCGATCTCAACAAGATCAGTCCCAATTCCCACGATCATGACGCTCCTCCCGTCTACTCCCCGGTGTCTTCGTTGTCTTCCCGGCTGTGGATATTGTAAGTCAATGTCATGAGAGATTCTGCCAGATGCACGTTTTCTACGGTAACGCTGTCCGGCAGTGTAAGATCCACCGGCGCAAAATTCCAAAAGCCTTTGATGCCCCAGGATGCCAGCTCTTTGGCGATCTTGGGCGCCTGGTCCTGCGGAAGTGTCAGAGCAGCGATCTTGATCTCATGATTTTTAATAAATTCTTCCATATCATCGATATCGTGAACTTCCACGCCGTGCACAGTGATGCCGATCAGTTTCGGATTCACGTCAAAAAGCGCGATCACCTGGAATCCGATGCTGTTGTTGTTGAAATCCTGATAGTTGGCCAGTGCCTGGCCGAGATTACCCGCGCCCACGATGATCATCTGGTTACTCTTATCAAGCCCCAGGATCTTACCGATCTCCACATAAAGATTTTCCACGTTATATCCGTATCCCTGCTGCCCGAAACCTCCAAAATTATTGAGATCCTGACGGATCTGGGATGCAGTCACCTTCATCCGCTCACTCAGTTCTTTGGAGGAAATCCTTGTAATGTTCTTTGCTTTCAAGGCTCCCAAATAACGGTAATATCTAGGTAATCTCTTTATAACTGCCGGTGATATATTCTTATCCATTGATGACATTATTACCCTCCCACTTATTTTATCAACTTCCTAAATTAAATAAATTATATAAGATTGTCTAATATCTGTCAAACTTTTAGTGCGTTTTTTCAGAAATTATGTTATGCTAATAAAGAATTTTTATTGCTAAGAAGTTTTGAAGGAGTACACTATGGTTTTATCTTGTCAGAATATACATAAAACTTTCGTTGACCAGGAAGTCCTGAAAGGAATATCCTTTCATATTAATGAAAAAGACCGTCTTGCCGTGATCGGATTAAATGGGGCTGGGAAATCCACCCTTTTAAAGATCATCATGGATCAGATGACCCCCGACGAGGGAGAGATCCACAAGAAAAAGGATGCCGAGATCGGTTATCTCGCACAGCACCAGGACCATACTTCCTCCCTCACCATTTACGAAGAGCTTTTGACCATCAAGCAAGATGTGATCGAACTGGATAAAAAGCTTCGGTCCCTGGAACAGATGATGAAGCATTTAAGCGGCAAAGAGCTTGAGGATAAGATGGAGGAATACACCAGAGCCACCCATTTATTTGAACAGAAAAACGGGTTTGCCTATGAAAGTGAAATCACTGGTATCTTAAAAGGCCTTGGTTTTAAAGAGGAAGACTTCCAGAAGCAGATCGCAACTCTCTCCGGTGGTCAGAAGACACGGGTTGCCCTGGGAAAGCTTCTGCTCATGAAGCCTGAGATCCTTCTTCTGGATGAGCCCACCAACCACCTGGACGTGGAATCTATTCAGTGGCTGGAAACTTACCTAAGCCACTATGAAGGAGCTGTGATCTTAGTCTCCCATGACCGGTATTTCCTGGACAAGATCGTCAACAAGGTCATGGAGATCGAGGCTGGACATGCCATGCTCTTTGATGGAAACTATTCTGCATTTATCCAGAAAAGAGACCAGGTAAAAGCCATTCGGTTAAAGGAATACGAAAACCAGCAGCAGGAGATCAAACATCAGAAAGCGGTCATCGAAAAACTCAAACAGTTTAACCGGGAAAAATCGATCCGCCGTGCTGAGAGCCGTGAAAAAATGCTCGATAAGATCGACGGGATCGAGAAGCCAATGGAGATTGACGGGAAAATGCGCTTTTCCATCGAACCGTCCATTGTCAGCGGGAATGATGTCCTCACTGTGGAACATCTGGAAAAAAGCTTTGGGTCACATACGTTGTTTTCCGATATCGATTTTGAAATCTTCCGGGGAGAACGTGTGGCGCTGATCGGCGCCAACGGTACTGGAAAAACCACCATGTTAAAGATCATTTGCAAGCAGATGGCAAAAAACAAAGGACAGATCAAACTGGGCTCCCAGGTGTCCATCGGATACTATGACCAGGCCCAGGACAACCTGCACCCGGAAAAGACCATCTTTGACGAAATATCAGATTCCTTCCCAGAACTGACCAATACAAAGATCCGCAATACCCTGGCTGCTTTTCTTTTTAAAGGAGAGGATGTCTTCAAACTGATCTCCTCCTTAAGCGGCGGGGAAAAGGGACGGGTATCACTTGCAAAGCTTATGCTCTCCCGTGCTAATTTCCTGATTCTGGATGAACCGACCAACCATCTGGACATCCATTCCAAAGAAATTCTGGAATCCGCCTTATCCCAATACACAGGAACTGTTTTGTATGTCTCTCATGACCGTTATTTCATTAACAAGACCGCCACAAGAATCCTGGAGCTTTCTCCTTCCAAAGGGCTTCACTCCTATTCCGGGGATTACCAGCATTATCTTTTTGAAAAGGAAAAGGAAGGAACAGAGGAACTACAGACAGCCGAAGGTGAAAACGTCTCAGACACCAAGCTTAACTGGCAGAAGCAAAAAGAGGAAGAGGCAAGGCGCCGCAAAACCAAAAACCGGCTGAAAAGGGTGGAGTCGGAGATTGAACGGCTGGAAGAGGAAAACACAAAACTGGAAGAAGAAATGTGTCTCCCGGAAAACGCTGTAAACACACAAAAGCTGCTGGAACTCTCCACAGCCAAAGCCCAGAATGACCAACAGCTTGAAACATTTTATGAAGAGTGGGAAACCCTCTCCGAAGAAACAGAGTAGCAGATAACGTTGTTTAGCACTGCTGCCAACGCGCATTTCATACCCTTCGGGTGAGCGTGCTCCGCACTGGCAGCTCGTTAAAAATAGTGTAATATCTCACGAAAGGCGCCAATCTACGCTAGTTCTTCTCCGCTGTTGGAAGGAGGCCTTTCCAGAGCCGACTGAGAACAATGGAGAAAAACTTATAGCATTTTTTCGTTTGTTTGTTTATAATAGACAGAGTACCATTTTTAGGAGGTTACAAAATGAAATTATTATCATTCGCCGTACCGTGTTATAACTCTCAGGAATATATGAGACACTGCATCGATACTTTACTGATCGGTGGTGACAAAGTCGAGATCCTGATCATTGACGATGGTTCTACAGACAATACCGGCATGATCGCCGATGAATATGAAAACAAATACCCTGGCATCTGCCGTGCAATCCATCAGAAGAACAAAGGGCATGGAGGTGCCGTGAATACCGGTATTGCCCATGCCAAAGGAATCTACTTTAAGGTCGTGGACAGCGATGACTGGGTAAACGAGCACGCTTATGAAGAGATCATGAAGAAATTGGAGACATTTTACCGTCAGGGAACGATTGTTGATATGTTTATGTCCAACTATGTCTATGAAAAACAGGGCGTGAAGAAAAAGACGGTCATTCACTACCGCCATTCCATTCCTATTGAGGAACTGTTTACATGGGATGATGTGAAGCGTTTCCCACTGAGCCAGTACATTTTAATGCACTCCGTCATCTACAGGACTTCTCTGCTTCATGAGTGCCGCTTATGTCTGCCGGAGCATACATTTTATGTAGACAATCTATATGTGTTTAAACCGCTTCCTTATGTGAAGACGATCTATTACCTGGACGTGAATTTCTACCGATATTTTATCGGCAGGGACGATCAGTCTGTCAACGAGAACAATATGATCAAAAGAATTGATCAGCAGTTCTTTGTCACACAGGCAATGATCGACTACATGAGCAGCTTTGAGCTTGTGAACAAGCCATTATACCGCTATATGAAACATTACCTGAGTATCATCATGACTGTCTCTTCTGTGATCGCCATCAAATCCGGCACCCCGGAGCACATTCAGAAGAAAAAAGAGCTGTGGAGATACCTAAAAACCAAAAACAAAAAACTTTACCGTCAGATCCGCGGATCTCTGGTAGGAAATGCCGTAAACCTTCCGGGATATGGAGGGCGGAAAGTCGTTATCGCAGCCTACAAAGCAGCCCGGAAATTTATCGGCTTTAACTAAGAATTATAAAGATGACATTGGATCCTTATCGGTTTCAATGTCATTTTCTATTATCTGCTCTGTTCTTCCCTCCACTATAACACCAGGCTTTTTGTTTGTGCTACCATGAAGATAGAAACGGAGGTGGAATCATTATGAACACTTATAAAACATCTGAAATCGCGTCCATGATCGGAATACACCCAAACACCGTAAGGCTGTATGAAGAATCTGGGCTGATACCAAAACCGGAGCGTCAGGCCAACGGATACCGTATCTTTACCGATCTACATATTGCCCAGCTTCGGCTGGCCCGTCTGGCTTTCCAAATCGAGGTACTGCAGAACGGCCTTCGGAAAAAAATCGTACAGATGGTAAAGGTATCTGCCTTGGGGGATTATGACACGGCACTTCTTCTGACCAACGAATATCTGGACCAGATCCGTAAGGAACGCTTTAACGCGGAAGAGGCCATAGAGATGGTAAATCAGATCATATCCGGCGAGAGTTCAGAAAACACTCTTTCCCTTAAAAGGAAGGAAGTATCCGAGCATCTGAACATCACGATGGATGCCTTAAGAAACTGGGAGATGAACGGCCTGCTTACAGTCAAACGGAGAGAAAACGGATACCGGGTGTATACTGGAGAGGATATCAGACGGCTTAAGATCATCCGTTCCCTGCGCTGCGCAAATTATTCTTTAGAAGCGATCCTAAGAATGCTCTCCCACCTTTCTAAAGATCCAAGGGCAGATATCAAATCGATATTGGACACGCCGAAATCCGATGACGATATCATCGCTGTGTGCGATAACCTGATCTCTTCTCTGGCAGATGCGGAAGAAAACGCCATAGACATGATCCGCATGCTAAAGGAAATGAAAAAAAAATTTTCTTAAACCCTCCACTTTACCACCAGCGTTTCTGTTGGTGGTATTCTTTTGTTACAAAAAACAAGGAGGTATCAATCAATGCAAGAAATCATCAAAGTCAGTCAACTGACAAAAACATACTCCGGGACTCCTGCGGCAGATCAGATCAGTCTGTCGGTAAACCGAGGAACCGTATTCGGTCTGATCGGCGCCAACGGTGCCGGAAAGAGTACTGTGATCGAGTGTATGTTAGGCACGAAAAAAGCTGACAGCGGCAAAATCTCCATTCTTGGAATGAATCCGCTTAAAGAAAGAAAAAAACTCTTTGAGAAAGTGGGAGTTCAATTTCAGGAAACAAATTATCAGGACAGTATTACCGTACAGGAGCTCTGTCAGGTCACTGCTTCTCTTTACCATGAAGCTGAGGATCCCCTGGAGCTTCTTTCCAGGTTTGGAATCGCGGATAAACTGAAAACCCAAGTAAAGGATTTATCCGGCGGTCAAAGACAGCGTCTTTTCATTATCCTTGCACTCATCCCAAAACCTGAAGTGGTTTTTTTGGATGAATTGACAACAGGGCTTGACGCCAGAGCCCGTCGGGAAGTTTGGAACATTCTTTCCCTGCTCAAAGAAAGCGGACTGACAATTTTTCTCACATCTCATTTCATGGACGAGATCGAAAAGCTATGTGACTGCATCTGCATTTTGAAGAAAGGAAAAATCATATTTTACGGCACCGTGTCCGAAGCAATCGACTCAAGTCCCCACAGTCGATTTGAGGACGCTTATCTTTGGTATACTGACGAGGAGGAACTGACATATGAAAACTTATAAGACAATGCTGAAAAATGAGTTAAAAATATCCCTGAGAGGTATGGATATGGTCATCTTTGCGATCTGCGTCCCAGTTGTGGCCCTGGCTCTCATCGGAATCCTTTACGGAAATAAACCTGCTTTTTCAGGTGCGGAATTTACTTTTCTGGAACAGTCCTTCGGGGCTGCTGCCACAATATCAATCTGCGCGGGAGGAGTCATGGGGCTTCCGCTGGTAGTGTCGGACTACAGAAACAAAGGAATATTAAAACGCTATAAAGTCACGCCGGTACACCCTTCCATGATCCTGCTGGTACAGGTGACAGTCTATACCTTATATGCCATAACCTCTCTTTTGCTCTTATATGCTGAGGCAGTCCTGTTTTTTGGATATCAATTCCGTGGAAATATCATCAGTTTTCTGGGCTGCTATCTCTTGGTCATCGTGTCAACGTTCAGCATCGGCATGATGGTCGGCGGAATCGCACCCAACGCGAAAATAGCAAGTGTGATCGCCAGTCTGCTCTACTTCCCTATGCTGATCTTTTCCGGTGCAACACTGCCGTATGAAGTTATGCCGGGAGCACTGCAAAAGGCAGCCAATCTATTGCCGCTGACTCAGGGAATCAAGCTGCTGAAAGCCGCTTCCTTGGGAGAATTCTTGGGCAGCACTGCAGTTCCGGTTATTTCAACTATTTGTGTAGCCGTAGTCTGTAGTCTTATCGCTCTTAGATTTTTTAAGTGGGAATAAAAAAGCGGCCGGTTATTCAACCGGCCCTCATATCTTTATAATTCTGACTGGACGGCTGACGGCCATCTACGGCTGCAGTCCAAAGCTATTTGAGAAAAACTCATGTCTTTTCTGTTTCTCCGGCGTATCTTATAATATAACACTTAATTAGGAGACAGTATTTATGAAGCTTATATCACAGATGATCCATGCGGATATCGCCCACAAACATGGCTTCTTCGGGGATAAGATCGGAATCGCCTTTTTGGATACCGGTATTTCTCCCCATAAAGAATTTTATCCGGCTGATCAGCGGATCGCCGGATTTATAGATTATGTCCATCACAGAACATCACCCTATGACGACAACGGACACGGGACCCACATCACAGGGATCGCCGCGTCCGCAAACTTTGGCGTCGCGCCAAAATCACATATCATATCTATTAAAGTTCTAGACGCACTGGGAAATGGAAACCAGAGAACCTTTTTAAACGGCCTTTCCTGGATCCATCACTTTCACAAACAGTACGGCATCCGTATCGTGAACATTTCCATCGGCACTCCTGCCTCCGGCAGTGATGAGGCAGCCAATGCCATTGTGCAGCAGGTAAACCAGCTCTGGGATGACGGGCTTGTGGTCTGTATTGCCAGTGGAAATAACGGTCCTAGGGATGGTTCCATCACCGCTCCCGGCAACAGCCGCAAAATCATTACCATCGGCTCCAGCGATGATGCCGCCCGCCCTATGGGTTCCCAGCGCTTCGCAAAAAATTATTCCAGCCGGGGGCCTACGTCCTCCTGTGTCATGAAACCGGACGTTGTGGCTCCAGGAACAAATATTTATTCCTGCGGCTTAAACGGCGGGCACAGTATAAAAAGTGGAACTTCTATGGCCACTCCGGCAGTTTCAGGAGCCATCGCCCTGCTTTTGGAACGATATCCATACTACACAAACAAAGACGTAAAAATGAAACTGCGGTTCAATTGTGACAAGCTGTCCACGCCAAGAAACCATCAGGGCTGGGGACAGATCAATGTCCAGAAACTCCTGGATTTATAAAAGGAACTCTACCATCACTTGATTGCTCAGAAACAGGGCCTGTTTTGGAATCCAAATCCTGTCAGTATCCTGTTTCAGCAGTCCTTTTCTAGTAAGCTCGCGGATTGGTGTTCCGTAGACATCAAGAATGCTGATGCCAAACCGTTTTAGGAATTCTGTTTTTGTGATCCCCGTGATCATCCGAAGGCCTAAAAACATATACTCTTCCATCTCTTCCTTCCGGGAAAGCATTTCTGCTTCGGCGAAATATCTGCCATGATCCTGGATGAAAAGATATTCATCCATACAGGAAGGATTTGAAAAACGTTTCCCCTCAAAATAGGAGGATGCAGCAAGTCCAAGTCCCAGGTACGGAGTTCCAGCCCAGTAACCGCAGTTGTGCCTGCACTCAAAATCTGGCCTTGCATAATTGGACAGTTCATACCGTCTGTAACCAAAAGTGTCAAGCAGTTCCCCGGTTCTCTCATACATGGCTGCATCCTCATCCTCTGAGGGCAGAAGATCCCCGATCCCTTTCTCTTCATAAAAGGGGGTTCCCTCTTCTATGATCAGGCTGTAGACAGATATATGTTCTGGGTTCAGCTTTGCGGTCTTTGTAAGGGTCTGTTCCATGGTTTCCATCGTCTGAAGAGGAAGCGCACTCATGAGATCCACATTGATATTCTCAAATCCGCATTCTCTTGCCATATGAAATCCTGAGACAAAGTCCTCGAAGCTGTGTATCCTTCCCAAGATCTTTAACTCTTCTTTTCTTGCACTCTGGAGTCCGAAACTGATCCGGTTGATGCCAGAACTTTGGTATGTCTTAAGCTTTTCTTTTGTGACCGTGCCAGGGTTGGCCTCTATGCTGCATTCCATGTCCCTGGTACAGGAAAAAGAACCTCTGACGGTATCCATCAAAGATTCTATCTGTTTTGCCGGGACCAGGGAGGGGGTTCCCCCTCCAATAAATACCGTGCTCACCGTCCGGTCCGGATAACGATCTCCCCAGTAACGGATTTCCTCTTTTAGTTTGTCCATATATCGTTTGATCTGTCCATCTCCAGCAGGAAACGAACAAAAGTCACAATAATTGCATTTTCTTTTGCAGAACGGAATATGGAGATACAGTTCTATTTCTCTAGTCTTCATCTAACTTCAGCACGCTCATAAACGCTTCCTGAGGGATTTCAACATTTCCCACCTGTCGCATCCGCTTCTTTCCCTGTTTTTGTTTTTCGAGAAGCTTTCGTTTTCTGGAAATATCACCGCCGTAGCACTTGGCCAGGACATCCTTCCTCATGGCTTTTACTGTCTCTCTAGAAATGATCTTGCTTCCCACTGCCGCCTGGATCGGGATCTCAAATAAATGCCTCGGTATTTCCTCTTTTAATTTTGAACACATCTTTCTTCCGCGCTCATAGGCTGTCTCAGCGTGGACGATAAAGGACAGCGCGTCCACCTCTTCTTTGTTGATCAGGATATCCAGTTTTACAAGCTCTGACTGCTGGTATCCCTTCATCTCATAATCCAATGATGCGTATCCCCTGGAACGTGATTTCAGAGCGTCAAAAAAGTCATAGATGATCTCATTGAGCGGCAGCTCATACCTTAAGACAGCTCGTCCTTCCTCGATATACTCCATTCCGATATACACGCCTCTGCGCTCCTGGCAGAGTCCCATAATAGCTCCCACATAGTCAGATGTCACCATGATCTCCGCAGATACGATGGGTTCTTCCATATAATCGATCTGGGACGGGTCCGGAAGGTTGGACGGGTTTGTCAACTCAATCATCGTTCCGTCCGTCTTGTACACCCTGTAGACAACACCCGGCGCAGTGGTCACCAGATCCAGATTGTATTCTCTCTCCAGGCGCTCCTGGATGATCTCCAGATGCAGAAGGCCTAAAAATCCGCACCTAAACCCAAATCCGAGAGCCACCGATGTCTCAGGCTCAAACTGCAGGGATGCGTCGTTTAGCTGCAGTTTTTCCAGGGCATCCCTGAGATCCGGGTACTTGGCTCCGTCTGTGGGATAGAGTCCACAGAACACCATAGGGTTTACTTTTTTATATCCCGGAAGCGGCTCAGCACAAGGGTTGTCCGCATCTGTGATCGTATCTCCCACTGTTGTATCATGGACATTCTTTAAACTGGCTGTCACATATCCTACCATGCCGGCGCTCAGTTCTTCTGCCGGAATGTACTGACCCGCACCGAAAATCCCTACTTCTACCACCTCTGCCACTGCGCCCGATGCCATCATCTTCATCTTTGTTCCCGGCCGGATGGTTCCCTCTTTGATCCTTGCAAATATAATGACACCCTTGTAGGCATCATAGATGCTGTCGAAGATCAGGCCCTGTAGAGGTCCCTCAGGGTCCCCGGACGGCGCTGGGATCTTAGCTGCGATCTGCTCCAGCACATCTTCTATGTTGATGCCGTTTTTAGCTGAGATCAGAGGTGCATCCTCAGCCTCGATTCCAATCACATCTTCGATCTCAGTCTTCACTCTCTCCGGCTCTGCGCTTGGAAGGTCGATCTTATTAATGACCGGCATGATCTCCAGATCATGATCCAGAGCCAGATAAACATTGGCCAGAGTCTGTGCCTCAATGCCCTGTGCGGCATCCACCACAAGGACAGCCCCCTCGCAGGCCGCCAGGCTTCTGGAAACCTCATAGTTAAAGTCCACATGTCCCGGTGTATCTATCAGGTTAAAAATATACTCTTCTCCGTCTTTCGCCTTATAGACGATGCGGACTGCCTGTGATTTGATGGTGATCCCCCGCTCCCGCTCCAGGTCCATATTGTCAAGCACCTGTTCCTGCATCTCCCGGTCCGTGAGGGTTCCTGTTTTTTGAATGATCCGGTCCGCCAGCGTGGACTTTCCGTGATCTATATGCGCAATAATACAAAAATTGCGGATTTTACTCTGATCGACTGCCATAGATTCCTCCTGTTACAAATAAAGATATTCGATTCAGTATAGCAAAAAAAAGGCTGAAAGTCCATTTCAACCTTTTTCTTTCCTAAAACGTTTCCAGATAGATGGTTTTTGAATGCTTTGTAGCAAAATCGTTGTATCTCCAGTTGATCCTGACAAAGTTTTCTCTGACGCCGGAGCATTGATTCTGCTTCAGGCACTGGTAGCTGTAATCTGAGAACTTATTGTATATAGTCTTATATCCGCTTCCCGGCCCTTTGTTCTTCCAGGCCATAAACTGGATGGCACGGTCAAAATTCACCAGTTTATTGTCCTTGATGACCGGATAGTAAACGCCTGATCCCAGGATCGCACGGTAATTGCCTTTTTTTGTTCCAGAGATGACATTGCCGGTGATCTTTGCCGACTTCCAGTTCATCATGCGGATGGCATCCTTCTTCATGCCCTTCATAGTACAGTTGCTGATGGTGATGTTGGTGTGGTATTTGCCGCCGCTGTACTTATGGGTGCCGATGGACCTTCCCATATTGCTGAAATAACACCGGTCGATGGTCACGTTCATGTTCGGTGTCTTATCGTACTTGCTCCACGGCTGTGACCATCCCTTAGTGGCTTTATCCGGCGTATCCAGATTGATCGCTTCCTTGACCATGTCTCCTTTGGCGTTGGAAAAACTGCAGTTGGTCACCGAAGAATTCTGGTTGGCATCCATCTCAATAAAGTGTCCGTTTTTCATATTGCGGAACTTGATGTTATTGATCTTGATGTTCTTATTATGTCCGGCTATGATTGCAATGCCTTTATTAAAATACTTCAGGTCAATGGTCACATTGCCCTGCCCTTCAAACGTAACATTCTTGGTTCCGTTATATTTGCCGTATACCTTCTTTTTCTTGCTCTTGCTGGGCTTTACCAGCTGGAAGATGGAGGTGGACGGTTTCAGGCTTCTTGCCCCGGTCTTGGAGCCTTTCTTGATCACTACGCCGTCCTGGAAGATGATCTTTACATTGGACGGCACAAACACTGCGTTAGTGTATGTATAGGTACCCTTCTTGAAAATGATTGTTCCGCCCTTGCTCTTCTCAAGCGATTCCAGCCGGTCTCTCAACGTGTAGTAGTTCTTTGTATACTTCGTATACTTGTTGGACTTGAGATAATTTTTCTTTTTTGGCTTTGACTTTGGCGTGATGGTGTAAGTTTTTCCTTTTGCTTCTACCTGCTTTACCTGCTGTACTGATTCCGGCAGCCCGGGAGCTGCCAGGAGGCCGGTGACAAGTGCTGCCCCTGTAATAAATTGTATCCATTTCTTATTCATATGTATCTCCCTTAATCTTACTGTTTTGTCTGTTTTATTATAGCACATTCTCTATGGAAACAATACATCATTTAGAATTTCTGCCAGCGGTTTCATTGCATTCTTTGCCTGCTTCACCGTGTTATTCTGGGCTCCCAGCTCGATCAGAAGACTCCTGCCTCTGTAGTGCAGATTGTACCGGTATCCTTTGATGTAAATCTTTCTTGTAAGTCCGGGATATTTCTTCATCGCCTCCGCCTGGAGCTGCAGACTGAATGCCAGGTTTGTTTTTTTATTTGGATTTTTCAGGTATTTGATATCTCCGTTTTTGGCAGTACGGCTGATACCATTAAAGAACATAAACTGGGCCATCTCCACCCCGTTTTGTTTTGTCACAAGCTTTGTGCTTTCTTTCACACCGTCCCGGTGCAGATCGATCACCACCTGGATGCTCGGATACTTCTTCAGATATTTTTCTACGGCTGCGGCCGCATAATAATATGCTTTGGACCGGTCTTCTTTTCCGTTCTTTACATCATAAATTCCCCTGTCGTGGATCACCTTGATCCCATACTGCTCTTCCAGGAGTTTTGTAAGAACATCTCCGGCTCCGATGACAGTGTCTGACTTTTCTCCTTTCCTGCTGTCCTTGTACGCTTCGCTGCCGTGAGTATGAAAAATCAAGATCTGCGGTTCCTTGGATTTTTTCAGGGAAAGGTCCTTATTTAAAAGAACCTTTCCGTTGATCTCACTGTTGGTAACCATGGTAGTGCTGTCTACCTGGTAAATATATTTTCTTAAATAATTGGGATTGTTCCATTTCTTGCTGTTAAACACCGTCTTCTTGACCGGCACCTCTTCCACATGGACTCCGCTCTGCTCGTTTCCCTCCAGGTCGTAGAACTGATTGGTCACCAGATCGGAACTTTTGACCTGGGAATAATTTTCACTGAAACAGATGGACGGGACAATGTCATTCCTGTAGGTCGTTATGATCTTATTGAGCACCGACCCGTAAATCGGCTGTCCGCCGCTGTGGTAGGACGGGACCAGTTCATTCACCGCTTTTAGATAATAGTTCTGGACCGCAGTGGACACCATGTCCGGATGCCCAGAAAAATAGCGGATTCCCATGATGATGAAGACAGCAAACAAAACACATCCTGCTGCTCTTTTCTTTTTCCCCATATCATCATTTTATTCAGCTTTTATATGATTATGCAGTAAATGATTAATTCCCTCGGAAATCGTATAGCTGATGCGCTTGATAGATTCATCAATGTTTTTTGGTGTCACATGCATGGATGCAAAGTCTTCATCCAGCATCTCCAGGATATCCCCATTGTCTGTTTCATTTCCCACAATATCACTGATGATAGCAGGCACTGAAATGACCGTCGGAACTCCAATGGCAAGGACCGGGATCCCCACTGTTTTCTCTGTGATCTCATTGCGGTGATTGCCCACTCCAGACCCAGGCGCGATACCGGTATCACTGATCTGGATGGTTTTATTAAGCCTGGATGAACTCCTGGCCGCCAGGGCGTCTACAACGATCAAAAGATCCGGTTTGATCTTTTCTGCCAGCGCTTCCAGTACTTCCGACGTCTCAATGCCTGTCTGTGCCATCACTCCAGGGGCAATGGCGCTCAATTCTATGGCATCCTTTAAATACCCCTCTCTTTTCAGATGCCGGGTGATCCAGAGATTACCCACCACCTTTGGGCCCAGGGAATCCGCTGTCACATCAGAATTGCCAAGTCCCGCCACAAACACCTTTGCATTTCTTGGGATCATCTCTTTTAAATTCAGGTACAGTGCCTCGCTCATCTCTTTGTGGTAGCTTCCGTCGTTGGCTGACAGATCCTTCGTCTCTATGGTAATATACTGGCCCATAGGCTTTCCGAGCACTTGTTCGCCTTCTTTATCTTTTATGGTAATCCTTGTCTCCCTGATATGATTGGAAGCATCAATCCTAGTCTTCATGGAGACACCTTTTAATTTGGACTCTTCCTCTGCTTCTTCCTTCAATTCTAACGCTAAATCTGTTCTGTTCTGCATCCTATTCTCCTTTCTTCCTGTCCTTAGTATGAAAAGAAACCAAAAAAATATGTAAAAACAGGTAACTTTGCATTGACAGAACGGATAGATTTCTATAAAATAGAGAAGTATGTTTATAGAAGCTATACCGTGTCTCGCTTCGATATAAACACCGAACGAAAAGATAAGTACAATTATTATATGGAGGTGCCCACATTGGC
>OLSH01000735.1_pt1 | contig 23399 bp, 19 predicted proteins | sample 1643221 | NCBI WGS metagenome assembly OLSH01 (sample SAMEA3136681, study PRJEB25190) | human gut metagenome | biome: human gut; feature: human-associated habitat; material: faeces | place: Austria | collected 2013 | reverse complement strand
GCTAGACTTCCAAAAGATGTAAAAGTTGAAATAGAAGTTATTGCTGTAAAATAGTGATACATAATTAAAATGGGGAGAAATTCAACAGTTGGATTTCCTCCATTTTTTTTATTATTCCATTGACAAACAAAAAAAATGTTATATAATTAGATTAGAAAAAATATATAAGTTTTTTATAGATTTTCAAAAAACAATTAATTTAAAATATAATTACTGGAGTTGAATCAATTATGATAAATAATAATTGTATATACATTTTAGGTGTTTCTAAAACAAACTTTGATAATGCTATAACTAAAAATTACAATATGTTATTTGTTGGATTTCTTCTTGATAAAAATACAAATGAAATAGTTGATGTAGAAGCAACAATGATTTTAGAGTTAAGTAATAGATTTATCAAATCTTTACTCATAGGAAAAAACTTTATAAAAGATCAAGATAATATTATTAAAGAATTTGAAAATAAATATTTTGGAAGATCACAAAAAGCACTTATTATAGCTTATAAAGACGCTTTAAAAAAATATGAAAATATTCATTGAGAATTTTATACACTTACTTGTTCACGCAAATGAGGTCCGAAATTCCACCTGTAAATTGTACTAGGTTGGGTTTTGGATTTTTTTATTTTTATAAGGGGGAATGCTCTATGTATGATTTAGTAATTTTAAATGGAAAAGTTTTTAGTGGTAGTGATGGAATTATTAAAAAAGCCAATATTGGTATTACCAATGACAAAATTTCTATCATAACTGAATTACCTATTACAGGTAAAAAAATCATTGATGCTTCTAATAAATATGTATCTCCTGGTTTTATTGATATTCATGGACATTCTGATCTTATTCCTTTATTAGGGAAAAATTACAATAGTAAACTTTATCAGGGGGTTACTACTGAAATAAATGGAAACTGTGGAATTGGTCCTGTTCCTTCTTCAAAAGAAACTGTAGAGCTTACAAGGAAATATATGAATGATAATCTTTCTGTAACAGACAGAAATTTTGATTTTGAAAATGTCAACTCACTTAGCAAATTAAAAAATTTAATGAAAGATCATCCTTTCAATATAAATCAAGGATATCTTATTGGAGGAGGTGCTGTTAGAATAGCTGTCATGGGATTTGATGACAGAGAAGCTTCTTCTGAAGAAATAAAAAAAATGCAGCTTCTTTTAGAAGAAGAATTAAAGTCTGGTGCATATGGAATTTCCTTTGGACTTATTTATCCACCTGGTTCCTTTACTTATACTAAAGAAATAATAGAAATGCTGAAAGTTATAAAAAAATATGACAAAGTAGCTGTTTTTCATATGAGAAATGAAGGTGAAAAGATTCTGGAATCAGTTAAAGAAATGCTTCTTGTTGCTAAGGAAAGTGGTGCAAAAGTTGAAATATCTCATTTTAAAATAATGTATAAACCCCTATGGAATACTTCTGATAAATTGATAGAAATGTTAGATGAAGCTAGAAAAAATGGCATTCAAATATCTTTTGACCAATATCCATATATTGCTTCTGCTACAAGCCTATTTGTACTTATCCCTTCTAACTTATTTGCTGTTGGGCTGGAAGCTATGATTGAAGGATTAGATATTAATGATAAATCTCTTCTTGGTCAAATTAATGATAAAATAGAAAAAAGAGGTGGAGCTGACAGAGTTGTTGTAGCTTCTGTTATAGAAAAATTTAAAGAAGCTGAAGGAAAAAATCTATTAGAAATAAGCAAAATGTGGAATATTTCTCCAGAACAGTGTGTTGTCAAACTTATAAAAGAATCTACTGGGAAAATCAGTGCTATTTATTTCTCGATGAGTGAAAATGATGTAGAAAATATAATGAAGCAAAAGTATGGAATAATAGCCAGTGATGGATATTCTTATCCAGTAGAAACTCCAGAAGGATTTGGTTTTCCTCATCCTAGAAATTTTGGTACTTTTCCAAAATTTTTAGAAATAGTAAGAGAACAAAATATTCTTTCTCTTGAAGATGCTCTTAAAAAAATAACATTACTTCCAGCTAAAGTCTTCAATATAGAGAATAGAGGTATAATTAAAGAGGGAGCTTTTGCGGATATAACTATATTTGATTTTGAAAAAGTAAAAGATAACTCTACTTTTACTAATCCTTTTGAAAAGCCTTCTGGAATAGAATATGTAATAGTTAATGGAAAAATAACTGTAATAAATGGAATTTACAATCAAGTAACTAATGGAAAAATAATTTAATTAGGAGGAGATTTTATGGGAAGCTGGTCACTTATTGATTCACCGTCACTTTTGGGATTAATCCCTCTTGTTCTTTATCTATTTCTTGTTTTCAAAGGTTATAAAGCCACTACTGCTGTTGCTGTTGGATTAACTGCTGGATGCATACTCACTGGTCAGTCTATTTCAAGCATTTCTACTATGATTGCTAAAGCTACTGGTTCTTTCCTAGGAATAATCGGACTTATAATCATGTTAGGAAGTGGACTTGGTTATGTAATGACAAAAAGTGGAGTTGCTAAAACAATTGTTTATTGGATCGTAAACAAAATAGGAGTAAATAGTGAAAAAAAAGGTATAGTTGTTACTATGATATGTTCTCTTGTAATCGTTGCTTTACTAGGTACACTAGCAGGTGGTAATGCTATAATTGCTCCAATTATAATACCAGTTGTTGCTGCTGTTGGAATTACTCCAAGTACTGTAGGAGTTATATTTCAGGCAATGGGAGAAACTGGTTTGATTTGGGGACCTTTTACTCCACCTGTTATAGGTCTTATGGCTATTACTGGATTATCATATGGAAAAATGATGGTCTGGGCTGCTATTCCTTATGGAATTATTTGGATAATAGTTACATATTTTGTAGCACAAAGAATACAAAAAAGTACTAAAGCAAAAGGAGAAAAATATGAAAATATAGAAGTGGTAGAAGAATTTACTCCTAGTACTGCTCAAAAACGAACTACTGTTATTTTCCTTGTAAGTTTTCTTTTATTTATAATATATGGAATAATTACTAAACAGGGAACTAATTATGTAATACTTTTTATTATTCTTCTTGCTCTTATTTTAGGTGTATCTTCAAAAATGAAATTAGATACAATAATTGGAGAAATGGCACAGGGAATGGGAAAAATGACAGAAATGTATTTACTATTTATACTTCTTGAACCTTTTATTAATTTGATAGTTGTAAGTGGTGGGTTTGAAGCCCTTTCTAAATTCTTATTGAACATTTTCCCTAATCCTAATTCTTTAACTGTTATGATGATGGGAAGTTTAGTAGGAGGATTTGGAGTAGATGGTGCTGTTGTTGCTCAGCTTAAAATCACAAATGATCTGTTTATAGATCTTGTAAACAGAATAGGGTTGCCTATGGAAATGTGGGCTATTGCTCTTATTGCAGCTTCAAGAATAACTACAAATGTTTATCCTACTGCTAACATGGTTGGACAAATGGGAATAGCACGTTCAAAAAATATTAAAGCTATGCTTATTTCTGGTTGGTGTGTTTCAATGGTTATTCTTGTATATATTTTCCTTTGGTCTTTTATTGGGCAAAAGATTTTCTTTTAATTTCTAGTTAAAAAAATGAGAATGACTAAAAACTAAAGTAAATTTTAGAAATAAGTCATTCTCTTTTTTTATTCATATATCTTCATTGTATCCCTTATCATTTTTATAAGTTTTTCCCTTACTTCTGCTGGTTCCAAACATTCACATCTATTTCCAAAACTAAGCAATTCCTCATAGTCAAAATCATCATCTACAAAAGGAAAATCAACTATCATTTTATTTTCATCACAATAAGTTATTCTGTCTTCTTCACACCTTTCCAGTATTCTTTCTTTAAGAGAGATATCTGCAAGAAGCTTTATATTTATTATTCTTTTTTCTATCCAGTTCATTTCCAGATCTTTTATATCAAATTTTCTTAAAGTAAAAGTTTCATCAAGTACTTTTAAATATGAAATTCTTGCTAATTTAAAAAGACGAAAATCATTTCTTAAAGTACAGTAGCTGTTCATATACCATTTTTCTTCTTTCCATAAAAGCTGGTATGGCTCTACTTTTCTTTTTGAGCTTCTTCCACTTCCATCTAAGTAATGAAATTCAAGATATTTTCTTTCATTTAATCCTTCTTTTATTTTATTGAGATTACTTTGAAGTTTCTTATTTCCACTCCATGTAGTCAGATCGATTATTATCTGCCCTGATTTAAGCTTTATCTCCTGAATATGCTCTTCTGGAATAAGGCTTTGTAATTTCGCAAGTACTTTGGTTAATTCAACATTGGAAACTGATGAAGATATACTCCCTAAACCTGTCATAAGAGTAGTTATATCTTCTTTTGTAAAAAATTTTTTATCTATTTTATATTTTTCTAAAATACCAATACCTCCATTGATACCAGTATAAGTAACAATGGGGATTCCTGCTGCTTGTATTGTTTCTATGTCTCTGTAAATAGTTCTTGTAGTTACCTCAAACATTTCAGCTAATTTAGTTGCACTTATTTTATTTTGTTCAAGAAGTACTATAACAATAGAGAGAAGCCTGTCAATTTTCAAATTTTATCACATCCTGAATTTTTATTTTTAAACTATGACATACTGATGTCAGATTTTAAATGTTATACTTAAGTAACAATAGATCTATTGAGAAAATAATTTATGGAGGTAAAAAATGGATTTACTTAAAGAATTTCATAAAATAATGGAGGAGCAATCTGATATTGCATTGGCTACAAGCGTAAATGATATTCCAAATGTTAGAATAGTAAGTTTTTATTTCTGTCCAGATGAAAATATTCTATATTTTGGTACCTTTAAAGATGAAGTAAAAACAAAAGAATTTGAAAAAAATAATAAAGTATCTTTTACAACTATCCCAAAAGAAAGTGAAGAGTTTGCACGTACAAATTGCGGAATAGTTAAAAAAAGTAATCTTCCTATGTCTGACTTCAAACAGGTTATTTGTGAAAAAGTACCTGGTTACAAAGAGATAATAGATAACTTTGAAGAAAAGCTTGTTTTATATGAAATATCTTTTAAAGAAGTTGCTATCACAATAAATTATGACGAATACAAAATAGTTCTATAGAATTGAAAAAGAGAAGATTTAAATCAATTATTTGGTTTACCTCTTCTCTTTAATTTTATTAAAATATTCTTCCACCAATAGAAAGGATAAAGCCTATAACAAAGGCCAGACAGTTATATTTAATATATTTAAAAAATTTTAATCTGCTCCATTTCAAAAAAAGAATATTTAAAAGAAGAAATATTACAACATAAATAACTACAGTAGCCCATCCTAATGCTGGATGTGCTTCAACTTCTGCTTCTAATATTTCATAACTTCCTATAGCCTTGCCATTGATAGAACCAAATGAGAGTTCCAACCATGGTTGCAGAATAAAACCCAGTATTAAATTAATTATATTGCTTATGATTAAAATAAATATCTGCATACAATCATCCCCTTGATAATATGTTTTTATTCTTTTACTATATTCTACACTAAAACAAAAAGAAGAACCAATAGTTTTTGATTCTTCTTTTTTATTCAATGATAAATTTTAGTTTTAAAGATATTAAATATTAAAAAAATATTTTTTATTTGTAACAAACATGTTTATTTTTTACTACTTGCTTTCCTTCCTTGAATACATCTTTTACATGATTTATTCCAAAATTATAGAATATATAATTAAGATTATCTGTATCAAATATTACAAAGTCTGCCTTTTTTCCTTTTTCCAGACTTCCTATATTGTCCTCTCTTTTTACTGCCCTTGCTCCATTGAGAGTTACTGCTTTGAATATTTCTGCTGGTGTCATTCTCAATTGTGAAGAACATATCTGCATTACTAGCTGCATATTTTCACAAGGACATGAGCCTGGATTATAGTCAGTAGAAACAGCTACATTTACTCCTTCATTTATCATCTTTCTTACTGGTGCATAGGCTTTTCCAAGATTAAAAGATGTAGCTGGAAGAATGTCGGCAATTACTCCATTTTCCTTTAGACTTTTTATTCCCTCATCACTTACTGCCATGAGATGCTCTGAAGATACTGCTCCCACTTCTCCTGCCAATTCTCCTCCACCTAGAGATACTATTTCATCAGCATGTATTTTCAGCATAAATCCTTGTTTTTTAGCTTCATTTAATATTTTTCTGCTCTCTTCTATTGAGAATACTTCATCTTCACAAAAGATATCACAAAATTCTGCAAGCTTTCTTTCTTTTATTGTAGGAAGCATTTTAAAAAGTTCTTCCATATACCCCTGTGAATTGCCCTTATATTCTTCTGGTATAGCATGAGCTCCCATAAATGTAGAAATTATATCAACTGGATGCTTTTCATCAAGTTTCTTATTTACTTCCAGCTGCTTTATCTCATTTTCCAAATCAAGCCCATATCCACTTTTGGCTTCCACTGTAGTTACTCCAAAACAAAGCATTCTATCCAATACTTCATAGGCCTTATCAAAAAGTTCATACCTTGTTGCTTTTCTTGTTGCCCTTACTGTGCTGAGAATTCCACCGCCATTTCTAAGTATTTCAAGGTACGGAACTCCTTTTAATTTCATAGGAAGCTCATTTTCTCTGGAACCATAATGTACAAGGTGGGTATGTGAATCTATTATCCCAGGAGTTACTACTTTTCCTTCTGCATCTATAAGTTTTGTCCATTCTGATTTTAAACTTTCAGGCACCTTTCCTGTTCCTATTTGAAGTATTTTTCCATCTTCTACAACTAAATAAGCATCTTTCAATATTTCTATATTTTCCATTCCATTATCAAAATCTTTTTTATCTAATTCTCTAGAAGTTACCAGAGTTCCAATATTATATAGTATCAAGTCTGCCTTCATTTATACCTCCATCTTGTATGATTTTTGCCTATTTTATTTTCCCATCAACAAGTTTTTTAATCAAATCATCATTGGCTATATATGGAAGTGTAATATGGTCTGTTCCTTTGTTATCATTATTATATTCAATTACTGTTTCTATAGAATGTGGATTTCTAGCCCATGCTCTTCTTGCTACGCCTCCCATTACATCCCAAGGCATTGCCTGCATCAGTATCTCATCTACTCTATGACTTCCATCAAGGACCATTCCAAATCCTCCATTAATAGATTTTCCTATTCCTACTCCTCCACCATTATGAAGAGCTATCATAGTCATTCCTCTTGCTGCATTTCCTGCAAAACATTGAGTTGCCATATCTGCCATTATATTACTTCCATCTTTTATATTTGATGTCTCTCTAAATGGTGAGTCAGTTCCTGATACATCATGGTGATCTCTTCCCAGCATAACTGGTCCTATCTCTCCATTTCTTACCATTTCATTGAATTTCAATGCTACTCTTGTTCTGCTCATTGCATCTTGATAGAATATTCTTGCCTGTGTTCCCACTACAAGCCCATTTTTGTCAGCGTCTTTTATCCACATATAGTTGTCTCTATCTTGGTATCTTCTATCTGGATCTACAAGTTCAAGAGCTGCATGGTCAGTTTTCAATAAATCATCTTTTTTACCAGACAGACATACCCATCTAAATGGTCCATATCCATAGTCAAATAATTCTGGTCCTAATATATCCTCTACATATGAAGGGAATATAAATCCACCTTTATCATCTCTTCCATTTTTAGATATTTCCTTAACTCCTATATCGTAGATAGCTTTAAGGAAACTGTTTCCATAGTCAAAGAAGTATACTCCTTTAGCTGTAAGTTTTTTAATAACTTCATAATGTCTTCTCAATGTTTCATCTATAAGTTTATTAAAAGTTTCTCTGTCCTCTGCCAACAATCTCGTTCTTTCTTCAAAAGTTATTCCTGCTGGACAATATCCACCATCATATACAGCATGACATGATGTCTGATCTGAAAGCAGGTCTATATGTATATTATTTTTATCTGCATATTCTAAAAGATCTACTATATTCCCATGGAATGCTATTGCATATGGAACTTTAGCTTCCTGCTTTTCTCTTGCCATATTAAATGCTTCCTCTGGAGTTCTGGCTATTTTATCTACCCATCCCTGTTCAAGTCTTGTATGGATTCTAGAAATATCTACTTCTGCTACTATTCCTACTCCCTTAGCTATTACAGTAGCTTTTCCTTGAGCTCCACTCATTCCTCCAAGCCCAGAAGTAACAAATAATTTTCCTGTAAGATCTCCATCTTTAGGCACTCCGCAGAAAAGTCTTGCAGCATTAAGTATAGTTGAATAAGTTCCATGAACTATTCCCTGAGGCCCGATGTACATCCATCCTCCAGCTGTCATCTGTCCATAATTAGCTACTCCAATAGCTGCTGCTCTTGCCCAGTTATCATAATCGTCAAATTCTCCTACCATAAGTGCATTAGTTATGATAGCTCTTGGTGCATATGGATTTGATCTGAATAATCCAGTAGGATGTCCTGATGCCACTACTAAAGTCTGATCTTGAGTTAGATTTTCAAGATATTTTTTTATAAGTCTATACTGCATCCAGTTTTGACATACCTGTCCTGTTTCTCCATAAGTAACCAACTCATAAGGATAAAGTGCTATTTCAAAGTCTAAATTATTGTCTATCATTACCTGCATGGCTTTAGCTTCTGTACATCTTCCTGTATATTCATCTATAGGTTTTCCATAAATTCTTCCCTCTGGTCTGAATCTATATCCATATATTCTTCCATGCTCCATCAATTCATTTAAAAATTCTGGTGCCAGCATTTCATGATACTCTTCTGGTATATATCTCAAAGCATTTTTCAATGCTAATTCAATTTCATCTTTTTCCAAATGTACTACTCTCTTTGGAGCTCTTCTTATCTTTGGATCCATCTCAGGCATTTTCATTGGTATATCCTGAGCTGTAAGTTTTATTGTCATTGCATTATATATATCTTTATTTATCATTTTATATTCCCCCTATATTTTCAATTCCCCTATAACTTTTTCTACATTTTCTACTATCTTATTTCTTTCGATTAATTCTTCTACTGCATTGATATCCAGATTCATCACTCTGTCTTTGTCATAGTATGATACTGTTTCTCTTACTGCTGTATACGCTTTTTCAGTTCCAAGTCCAAGATCCTTATTTACTTTTTTCAGATCTATTCCCTGACAAGCTGACAGTATTTCCATAGCTATTACTTTTCTTGCATTTTTCAGTATTTCTCCTGCTTTTCTAGCTGCAATAGTTCCCATAGATACATGATCTTCCTGATTTGCTGATGAAGGTATAGAATCTACAGAAGCTGGATGAGCCAAAACTTTATTCTCAGATACAAGAGAAGCTGCACTGTACTGCACTATCATAAATCCTGAATTTACTCCTCCATTCTCAACTAAAAATGCTGGAAGTCCACAATTAAGATGAGGATTTACAAGTCTTTCTATTCTTCTTTCAGAAACATTCGCCATCTCTGATACTGCTATTCCTAAGAAATCAAATGGAAGTGCCATAGGCTGTCCATGAAAATTTCCTCCTGAAATAACATCATCTGTATCACAGAAAATTATTGGATTATCAGTTACTGCATCCATCTCTATTTCAACTTTTTCTCTTACAAATTCAAGTGCATCTTTACTAGCTCCATGTATTTGTGGTATACATCTCAGTGTATATGGATCTTGTGTTCTCATTTCTCCTTGTTTTGTTGTACATTTACTTTCTTTCAGAATATTTCTGAAATTTTCAGCTGTTCTTATTTGTCCCTGATGTCCTCTTACTTCATGAACTCTATGATCAAATGCACAAGTTATCCCATTTAAGGCTTCCATAGTAAGTGCCCCAGCTATATCCAGATGTTTCATAAGATTGATTGCATCATATGTTACATGTGCTCCAATTGATGTCATTACCTGTGTTCCATTGATAAGTGCCAGTCCCTCTTTTGATGAAAGTTCTTCCAATACAGGAACTCCAGCTTTTTTCATAGCCTCTGCTCCATCTAAAAGTTCTCCATTTACATATGCTTTTCCCATTCCAAGCATTACCAGCACCATATGCGATAGTGGTGCCAAATCTCCTGAAGCTCCAAGTGATCCTTTTTCTGGTATGAATGGAGTTACATCTTTATTCAGCATATCTACCAATGTATCTAAAACTATTTTTCTTACTCCTGAATGTCCTTTTGACAAATTTACTATTCTCAAAAGCATTATTCCCTTTGCCATATCCACTGAAATAGGATTTCCCACTCCACATGAATGACTCATTATTAGATTTTTTTGCAGCAGTCCTGTCTGTTCTTCTGAAATAACTGTATCAGAAAATTTTCCAAATCCTGTTGTTATTCCATAAGATACCTTTTTTTCTTTTACATATCTATCTACAAGCTCTCTAGCTTCTGCTACTTTTTTATATGCCCCTTCTGATATTTCTACTTTATAACCTTTCCTTGTGACATTGATCAGATCTTCAAGTGTAAGTCTTCTGTCTCCTATTACCAATCTCATTAAAAATCGCCTCCTGAGTTATTTTGTATTTATCTTTAAAATATTAAACTTCCTATAAATCCTGCTATAAATAATGGTATACAGAAATGTATAAACGTTGCCATACATGTATTTCTTATGTGTTCATGCTGTCCATCAGCATTGAGCCCTGATGTCGGCCCTAATGTAGAGTCTGATGCTGGTGAACCTGCATCTCCTATTATAGAAGCTGCTGTAATAAGAACTATCATTGCTGCTGATGAATATCCCATTTCTATTGTGAGGGGAACATAAATTGTTGCTAATATAGGTACAGTTCCAAAAGACGTTCCTATTCCCATTGTAATAAAAAGACCCACTGTCAACATTGCCAGAGATGCTATTGCTTTACTTCCACCACATATTCCTACTACTCCTGTTACAAGGGTTTCTATAGCTCCTGTTTCTCTTATCACTCGGCCATATCCTGCTGCCACTAGCATGATAAATGCTATTAATCCCATTATTAGTAATCCATCATTTAATACATTATCCAACTCATTCCATTTTACCACTTTAAAAACCAGCATTATTCCAAGAGCTGCAAGAGCTCCTAATGGAAGCGAACCTGTATAAAGCTGTATTCCAAAAGCTGTTAGTGCAGCAATCAGAGTTACCCAGTGCTTTTTTTCCATTTTTTCACTCTCTACTTCTTCCATTCCTTTTAAAGGAAGATCTTCATAATCTCTATCTTTTTTATAAGTTATAAATATTGCAATAAATAATCCTATAACCATAGCTAATCCTAATATCCAAGTAGCTCTCCATACTTCTCCAAGTTCTATATTGTAACCATTAGCAGATATCTGATCTTTTACTATTGTATGAAATATCAAACCAAATCCAACTGGTAAAACCACATATGGAGTTTTTAACCCAAATGTAAGTGAACACGCCATTGCTCTCCTGTCCACTTTTAATTTATTCATTAATTTCAACAATGGTGGAATCAATATAGGAATAAAAGCTATATGAACAGGTATAAGATTTTGAGAAAAACAAGCTACTGCTGCTATTAAAAGAAGAAGTACTCCTTTCCTTCCGCTTACTATTCCAGCTATTTTTTTCGATATTATACTGGCTACTCCTGTGCTGTTTATAGCTACTGCCAAGGTTCCGAGCAAAAGATAACTAAGTGCTGTTTCAGAATTTCCTCCCATACCTCCTATTAATATCTTCATAGTCTCTGGCATTCCAATTCCAGAAGTTATCCCAGCTACCAAGGCTGCTGCGAGCATAGAAAAAATCACATTTAATTTTAATAAACAAAGAATTATCATAGTTAAAACTGATAGTATTACCGGATTAAGCAGCATAAAAAACCTCCTAAGTTATAAAATCTCATTTTATATGTTTGAATAATTTTAGTGAAGCTTAGATTTTTTCCTTGTTGTTCTATGATATCGCGACATAAAATAAAACTTAACCTAGGTTCTAATAAATATTTCTTTTTTGTATATTATTAAAAACATTTTAATAATATTTTAAAAATAAATTAAGAGAAAACCTTTCTTAATTATTAAAAACGTTTTAATAATATTTTTATCTAATAATAGATTACACATTAATTTAACAAAAGTCTAATATAATAAATATATAATTTAATATACTGTTTTTATTTTTTGTTTTATTTTTCATTTTTCAATTCTTTAATAGGACATTTCATTTTATTTATATTCATATATTTTTCTGAGAATATTCGTAAAAATATAGAATCATAAAAATATAACAATAGAAAAATGGACAGAAAGAAAACTCTGCCCATTTTTGTATGTCTATTTTTCTACTGGATTATTAACTGGCCAGCAAGGTTTTTCATTTGATAACACTTTAACAATTTCAGAAGCTGCCTGTACTGCCATAAGTATCATACATTCCTCTGTATTTGAAGCCATATGCGGAGTAACAATCACATTATCCATTGATAATAATGGGTTATGCTCTGAAGGTGGCTCCTGTTCAAACACATCTAAAAATGCTCCTGCAATCTCTTCAGTTTTCAGTGCTTCAATAAGCTCTTTCTCATTCACCACCTCTCCACGAGCACAGTTTATAAAGTGGGCTGATTTTTTCATATTTGTAAATTCTTTTTTCCCTACACATCCAATATTTTCTTTTATAAGAGGCATATGTAATGATATAATATCTGATTCTTTAAATATAGTTTCCCAATCACAAATAGTTACATAATCAGGACAATTTTCTTTTGTTAAGAATGGATCATAAGCCAGTATCTCCATTCCCAATCCATAAAAAGCTTTGTAGGCTACTTTTCTTCCTATACGTCCGAATCCAACAACTCCTAATTTTTTTCCTGTTAAGTCCATTCCTTTATGGTTATTTTTGAAGAAAAAATCACCTTCTTTTATCTTTTTATTCATTAAAAATATTCTTTTAGAAACTGCCAGAATAGCTCCCAGCACAAATTCTGCCACTGTATTAGTAGTAGAATCTGGAGCATTAGTTGCCCATATTCCTAGTTTAGCTGCTGCTTCTAAATCCACATTATTGTATCCAGCACCATGCCTTGCTACTATTTTCAAATTTTTTCCTGCTTTCAATACAGCTTCTGTACAAGGAGCTGTTCTTAACAAGATAGCATCACAATCTGCTACATCTTTTATTAAGTCTTCCTCTGATGCTCCTGATCCATGTTTTATTTCAAAACCATAACTTTTTAATAATTCTACTCCCTCTTTTGCCACTGCTTGTGGTATCAATACTTTATGCGACATTTACTTCACCCTCATCATAACTTTTTTTAGATTTTATTATTTGAATAGCATATATTGACCCTAAGCAGATAAGACCAAATATATCTGATTTAATTCCTGGCATCATTGTAGAAACGCTTCCCAGAAGAACAACTATTGTTTTTGGCCAAGATAAATTTCCTTTAAAATATCTTTGAACTGCTGTTGCTAATCCATAAGCTCCTATCAAGGCACTCATAATAGCGAGAATAATTTCTCCATTTGTTCCTTTTCCAAGTAAAGCTGGATTCATGCAGAACATAAACGGCATCAGGAATCCTGCAAGACTGAGACGCCAAGCTACAAATCCGGTTTTCATAGCATCTCCTTTTGCAATTCCAGCTGCTGTATAGGCTGCTACTGCCACTGGTGGAGTAACATTTGCCATGATTCCAAAATAAAATACAAAGAAGTGAGCAGCAATTTTTGCTATTCCAAGATTTTCCAATGCCGGAACAATCAATGTAGCCAACAGAACATAAGCTGCTGATGTAGGCATTCCCATTCCCAATATTACAGATGTCACCATAGTAAGAATCAACAACAGCATTACATTTCCTTGAGATAAGCTTATAAGAAGAGAAGACAATTTATATCCTATTCCTGTAAGCATAAGCATTCCAACTATTATCCCAGCAGTACCTGTTGTAAGAGCAACACTTACCATTCCTTTTGATGAACTGGCAATAAGGTGCAGTATTTCAGAAACAGATCTTTTCTTTCCTGGATATACCAGCATTATCACTACTAAAAATATTATAGAAAAGAAAGCTGACTTCTGTGCAGAATATCTCACTCCAACTAATAAGAATACCAATAGTACCAAAGGCATCAGAAGAAGCCACCCTTTTTTCAATTCTTCCATGAAATTAGGAAGTTCATCTTTACTTTGCCCCTTCAGATCTTTTTTTAATGCTTCTAAGTCTATCATTATAAATAATGCTATATAGAACAGAATTGCTGGAATTATTGCAGCTGTTAATACTTCTTGATATGAACCAATATAGTCAGCCATGATGAAAGCTGCTGCTCCCATAACTGGCGGCATAAGCTGTCCTCCACTAGAAGCAGCTGTTTCTACTGCTCCTGAAAATTCTGAATCAAATCCACTTTTTTTCATCAATGGAATAGTAAAAGATCCTGTTCCTACAACATTTGCTACAGCACTTCCAGAAATAGTTCCAAATAAACTACTGGCAACTACAGCGACTTTTGCTGGTCCTCCTCTAAATCCACCAAGTAATGCCTGTGTCAATCTTATAAATATATCTCCTGCTCCTGAAGCTTCCAAAACTCCTGCAAATATTACAAAGATTGATACATATATGGAAGAAACTCCCAAAGGTGTATTAAATATACCATTTGTTCCTTTGAATAAAACTTCTGTAATCCTTATCCATGTATATCCTCTGTGTGCAATACTTCTAGGAAGATTAGGTCCAAAAAGTGCATAGAGAATACATAAAATAGCTATTATAGGCATTGCTGCTCCAACTGTCTTCCATGTAAAAGAAAGAAGCAGAATCAACAGAATTGTTGCCAGTATAATTTCCAGACCAGACATAGTTCCACTGGATTTCCACATTGTATCTGCTATGGAATATGAATATAAACCTATAACTGATACTACAGCAATTATCCCTACTGAAAATATATTTTTTATTTTCTCATTTTTTATATTGAACAAATTATAACACAATGGTACCAGCATCATACTAAGTGCCAGATGGACTACTCTATGTTGATAAGACGGCAACGCTCCAAAGTATGAAGTATATATATGAAACAATGCCAGTGCCAACCCTATTATAAAAAGCAGAATTTTGCTTAATTGACTATTTTTGTTTTTACCCTCCATTTTTACCCCCTTCTATATTAATTCATAACCCCTTTTTCTTTCAAATATTTTATAACTCCTGGATGCATTTCTACTAATCCTTCTAATCCTCTTGTTGCATTTTCAATATTCCACTCATTACATTGAGGATAAGCAGCTACTAACAGTTCATTATTTTCAAATAAAGCTTTTGCCATATTATAGATATCTTCTTCTGGCATATCTTTATAAGTTATTAAAATACTAGCACTTCCAAAAGTATACTCTACTTTTTCATCTTGTCCATTATATACATCAGCATCTATTTTAGCTGGAATATAATATGGGCATTCTGTCATTATTTTATCAAAATATTCTTTTTCTAACCCTAATAAACGAATAGGTTTTGAAGCTGCTGCTGTTGTTACTGGAGAAGCAGGTAAAGTACTCATTATACATACTGCATCTACATTTCCATCAGTTAAAGCTTCTGCTCCATCACCATGAGATAAGTACTCTGGTTTCCAATCTTTATTTATTTCATATCCATAAGCATCCATTATAGTTTTCATTGCATCTCCAGCAACACTTCCAGCAGGACCTACAGCTATCTTTTTACCTTTTAGATCTTTAAAGCTTTTTATTTTCCCATCTCTTAATGTATATACTTGTAATGTTGTCATGTGCCCACCCATTACTCCTCTTAAATCATCTTTATCTATTTTTTTACCTTCAAAACTTCCCTTACCCTCCAATGCAAGAGCCAATACATCTGATGCTGTCATAGCTAATTCTACGTTTTTATTTTTAGCCAATAAAATATTTTCTGATGAGCCTCCTGTTATTTCTATATTTGCAGAAACATTTGGATCATTTTTATTTATGATATCAGACATTGCTGTCCCTATAATCGAAAAAGCTCCTCCTGCACTTGAAGTTGCAATAGAAATATATCTTACCCCAGCTGCATATGTAGTTATTCCTAATACCAACAATAATATAAAACTGCCAATGACCTTTGAAATTTTAAAGTTTTTCATAAAATACCTCCACTTTTTATTTTATAATATAACTGTTATAACACTTTTATGAAACAAATTTTGATAACTGTTACAACTATTTAAATACTTTTTTATAAATTTGCTATTATCAAATCTAAAGAATCATTCACATGTTCTCTCATTAATTTTTCTGTTTCATCAGGATTTCCTTTTGCAATAGTATCAACTAAATATCTGTGCCAATATCTTGGATAAGTAGCCTTAGGTGCATTTGTTCCTATGGCTTTGCATAAAATCCAGAACATATTTATTTTTTTTAAAGTATTTATTAATAAACTATTTCCTGTAAATTCTGTAAGTTTTGCATGAAATAATATATGTGAATTTCTGCTGTCAAAAATTGTTTCATCAGTATAAGGTATAGTATCCAATTCTGTAGCAATGGCCATTAATTCTTCACGCTGTTCTCTAGTCATAGTTTTAGATAATATTCTTGCTGACTGACATTCTATTGCTTCTCTAAGCTGATAGTTTTCTATAATTTTTTCTTTAGTGGGAACTATTACATAAGAGCCCCACTGAGGTTTAGATTCAACCAAATAATTTTCTTCTAATTTTTTTAAAGCTTCAATTACAGGAATTACACTGACTCCTGTTACCTCAGCCATTTTTCTTCTTGATAATTTCATCCCTGGAGAAAATTCTCCATCTAAGATTTTTTGTGAAATTATTCTATAAGCTATATCTGATGCAGTTTGAAAGTTCTCTTCTAACATTGTTAACACTCCCTCGATCATTCCTGAAATTACTGTTATAACACTTTAAATATTATTATTTTATATAAAAATATCTATATTCAGTACATCTGTACTTATAGTAAAACGAAATTAACTATTTTAGTGAATTGTATCACAGTTTAAATTTTATGAATATATTCTCCATACTAAAATTATCGAATAAAATATATTATATATAACAAAAAATTTGAACTATTCCTCTACTAAATTAAATGAGAGCAAATTTATTTTTTAACTTAATAAGGGTAGAGAAAATTCTCCACCCTATATTTTTATAAAACTTCTATTCTTTTTTATATTTCCTCGTTAAACTTTTTCTTTAATATTTTCCCTTGTTTAAATACTATTTTATTTATTGGTGATATTTTTTCTATTTTCTTTGTTCTTGGATTATTAAATATTCTTTCTTTAATTTTTTTTACTTCAAAAGTTCCCCATCCTTTAAAAATTAGCCTTTCATCTTCCTGCAAACTATCTATTAAAGTTTCCCAAAAAGCTTCTATTTTTTCTTTTGCAGTTTTTAAGTTTTTTAATTTTCTTTTTTCTTTATATTCTCTTATAATTTCTGTTTCTTTCATATTTCCTGCCCTTTCTCTTCTTTTTCTTCCTTTAACGCAAGTTTAAAAAGTTCTAATAATACTTGGGTATCAGTTATTTTTGTTTCACTATTCCTGTTAGATAACTTTTTTAATTTTCTTTTTATAAAACCATATTCTTCTTTTGTAAAATGACATCCATATAACCTATAATCTTTTGTATTCATTTTCTTTCCCTTTTTATCTCCAAATATTTTTTATTTTATAGCTTCAAAAATATTTATTATTTCTTCTTGCTTTTTCATATCTATTTCCAATTCTTTTTTAGCCTCTCCATATTTTTTTGCTAGTTCCTGATATTGATCTTTATAAAATTTATTATCTTTTACACTTGATATTTTTTTCTCTTTCTCTGATATTTCTGCATACATTTTTCTTTGATTTGCTAAAGTTCTTTCTGCTTCCTCGGCCTCTGCTTTTCTTTGATTATACATAGCTTTTTCCTCAGCCTCCAGTTGTTGGAGATTGAGTTCAAGCTGTTCCAATGTTGACATTACATCTGTTGCTGAATATGATGCCACTGATACTGCTAAAATACATCCTACTAATATCTTTTTCACATTCCCTCCTATTTCTCTTCTTCTGGTTTTATATACTCTTTTAATACATCATTTATTTTATATTTTTCAACTATTTCATTTATTACCTTTACTTTTTCTTCTCCAAGTTTTTTATTAAATAAAGCCTGTTGAAGTTGTGGATATATTTCTACTGTATTTTTATCTTTTAGTAGTTCACTATTATTTTTATATACTTCTAAAAGTTCATAATCATATATTTGAACTGCTTTTTGTGCTATTGAATTAAGATAAAACTCAACTTCTATATTTATTTTCATTTCTTCAAGATATTTTTTTTCTTCTTCTGTATATTTTTTCTTTTCCATCTCTGCAAGAATAGCTTTTCTCACTAGAAGCTGAGCTATTCCATCTTTATTTTCACCTAATTTTTCCATCTCTTCTTTAGTTAATTTTATTTGCATGTTTTCTCCTCATCTTAAATTCCTTTAATTAAAAAACTATTCTTCATCTTTATTTTCAATAGTCTTATATATTTCTTTTATTAACTGTTCTTTTTCTTCTTTTGTATATTTTTTCTTTTTCATTTCTTCAATTATTATTTTAAGAAACATTTTATCTGATTTTTTATTGTTCTCTTCAAGAATATTATATTTTTTAAATAAATATAATATTATGTTTTTATTTGTTTTATATTTACCTTTTAATTTAGCAAGGCCCTCTTTTATTATATTGTATTCTTCCTTACTGACTCTTATGCCTAAAATGACATCTTTTTTGTTTCCACTTCCTAAAGGCCTTCCTCTTTTTTCTGTCTTTTCATCCATATTTTTTCCACCTTTAGTCTAATAAACTGTCCCTTTTCAGGGACAGTTTTACTAATTTAAAATTTGTAATTGAATCTCATTCCATATTTAATTGATGAATCTTTTCTATTTCCTTCATCTGCTGCTTCCACTTCGAATGTTACTCCCATGTGGTTGGCTTTTTCTATTGTAAGTCCAATTTTACCAGTCAGTTTTCCTTCGCTCTCTTCTGGAGTGATTAGGCTGTAATATCCTTCTCCTCCATTTTTAAGTCTTGCTTTGTTTCCATCATAGTTGTCTCCAAGCTCATATGCATATTTTACATCTGCTGTTACTTTTACTGAGACGTCATTTCCTGCATAGATTCTTTGAGATGCCTTCACTCCAGCTCCTGCCTGTGCGCTTAGATAATCATTATCTTTAATCTGCACTTCAAGTCCGCCTTTGCTTCCAGCACTTTCTTTAAAGTCATCTACTTTTCCATACTCTAAATCTAAATCAGCATATACATCTAACTGTCTAGAAAGATCTGTATAGATAACCTTTGTAAGTCTGTTGTCAAGTGCTACAGAGTAAGTATTGTACTCTCCTTTGTTTTCAAATGTTTCATGAAGATTAAGCTTTCTCTTAGCAATATGTCTGTTGTATCCAAGCTCTATTCTTGACAGCCATGATACTTTATGTTCCTCACTTAGATTTTTAACTCTATGTGCTCCTACTCTTAATGAGTATACATCCTCTTTTGATCCACCATCATCAAAGTCAAACTTTGATCCTGTAAATCCTAATGTATATCCATACTTGCTTCCATACTCTGTTCCTTCCTTCTCTTTCATATAAAGAACTCCCATTACTTTGTAATCATAGTCGTCTATTCCCAATGTAGAATCTTTATAGTTTCCATCAGTATAGATAACGCTGTATTTACTGCTGTCTTTTGTCAGATTATATGAAGATTCAAGTTCATAGAAAGAGTTGTCAAATGCTCTGTTGATATCCTGCATTCTTCCTTGAATAGTTGCATAGATATCTCCTCTTGTTTCAGCTAGCTTCAATGATGTCTCTCTTTCAAACTGGTCTGCTGGAAGTCCTTCCAGATATTCATTCAAGCCTTTCAGAATTTCAGCATCTTTTCCATTTCCGCCACTATTTTTAAGAATATTATCCAATCCTTTATCAAGCGCATCAAACTGATCACCTATTGTCAAATCAGCATAAGGCTTCTTAGCAATAACAAGGCTTCCTTTATCTGTTACTTTTGCAATAAACAGAGGTGATGTCACAGGAGTAAGTTTGTTTCCTGTTATTGTTCCCATTGCTGTATTTATAAAGCCTTCTATCTCATATGAAATTCCATTTCCTGTTGCTGCAAAGTTTGGAAGTAGTTTTACTTCTCCACTTACACTATTTGCATTAAATAGAGGTGTTCCTGTTGTTACATCTACATAGGCTCCATTTACTACTATATTTCCTGCTGTTGAAAGTGTTCCTCCAATAGATACATATTTATCATTGATTGTTATTGTTCCATCTGATTCAATTTTTACACTTCCTACTTCCGCTTTGGATACTCCTACATTTGCTCCTGGAGTTCCATTTCCACCTGGAAGAATAACTATATCCCCATAGTTATTTACAGCTCCTGGTCCTTCTATCCCTATTCCATTTTTTAAATAAATAGTTCCACTGTTATTAAATGTTGCACCTTGTCCTATAAGCATTCCAACACCTTCATTAACAGTTATTGTTCCTGCATTTTCTATTCTAGCTCCTGAATATGCTGCCATTCCTACTGTAATCGCTGTACAAGGATCTGGTGCTGATGTACTTCCTAAGATGATATTTCCTCCAACAGCATTTACTGCTACTGCTCCATCTCTTACAAGGATTCCTACTCCTCCACCATCAACATTAATAGTTCCTGTATTTTGAATCCTTGTTTCTGCTCCATCTCCATAGATTCCTACTGAATGATCATAATTTACAGTTATATTTCCTGCATTATTTACTTTAGTTCCGCCAGTTGCATAGATTCCTATTGAATTAAGATGATTTTCTATATTATCGTGATCACCTTTTACATCAGTTTTCCCTACAATTATATCTCCAGTATTATTTACTGTATTTTTTCCACTTGAGAATATTCCTACAGCTGCTGTTCCTAAAGTCATATCAGCATTATTGTTAATTGTTGCTGATTGTCCTGCTGCTTGTTTCAAGAAAATTCCATATCCATTATTTCCTACATTCCAGTTACCTGCTAATGTATTTATAGTTCCAGTTCCATTCAACTTATAGATACCTACTGATCCAGTATCCTTTTCTCCAGTTCCTTTATTTGCTATTGCCAAGTCACCTGTATATGTTACATTTCCATTTCCTTCACTTACTATTCCTATACTTGTATTTGTTCCAACATGTATATCACCTGTGACAGATGTATTTATATTTTTTGCATATACTCCTATAGAATTATTATTTCCAAGTGTTATTCCTGTGGTCATTGTTAAATTGATATTTTCTGTTCCATTACCTGTACCTGTTCCATATATACCAACTCCACTATTACCTACAGTCATAACAGTTCCAGTTTGAGAAATTGATCCTCCATTCAAATCTTTTCCATAGATTCCAATACTATTATTACCAACTGAAATATCTCCTGTAGTTCCATTATATGTCCCTTTATCTATAAATACTCCTATTGATGAATTTGTTAATGAAGCAGCAGAAGCAACTGATATATTTCCATTAACTGCTATTGCACTGCTTTTTCCATATACACCAATATTACTATTTCCTCCTATTACAGATATTCCTCCTGTTACTGTAAGATTAGAGTTTTCTTTTGCCATTACTCCTACCTGATTATTTCCAGAACTTCCTATAGAAATTCCACCAGATACAGTTCCTGTTGATTTATTTAAAACCCTACCAATTGTATAATTTCCTGTCTGTGTAACTGTTGGTATTATTCCTGCTGATGCTACACTATCATAGTAAATTCCTACTGAATATTTTGCTGGAGTAGAAGTTGTCTCAGCAACTCCACTTTGAACCGTAATTGCTGTTGTACCAAATGCAGGAGCTGCATTTTTTACATATGCACCTATTCCACCATTTTTAGCTGTTATACTTGAGCTTCCGCTGGAAGTTACACTTCCTCCATCTGCTACTATTCCTATTTGGTTGTCTGCTGTAATATTTCCTGTGAAAGTCAAGGCAGCACCTTTAGAATACATATATATTCCATCTGTTCCTACTGTAATATTTCCTGTATCAGCTACTGTAACTATTGTTCCAGCTCCTTCAGCGTATACTCCTATACCACCATTTCCAGCTGTAATAGTCGATGTTCCTGCTACAGTGACATTAGAACCACTATTTGCTACTATTCCTATTGCACTCTTAGTTCCACTTGAAGCACCTACTGAAATAGTTCCATCTATTAGAGAATTTGTTCCATTTGTTGCTAACACTCCTATACTTTCATTTCCTAAAGTAATAGTTCCTGCATCAATAGCTGATGTTACTCCCTCAAGAACTACTCCTGTATTTCTTGATCCTGTTGAATTTATATTATTTGATGTAAGTCCAGCTGTTGTCCCTTTAAGATATACTCCTATCCCATCTGTTCCTGTCATTTTCATATTATCATTTTTTACTGATGTAAGAACTCCATTATGATTAGAATAAATTCCTATTCCATTACTTCCTACATTAATAGTTCCAGTATTTATTACATCAGCTACATCTGTAAAGATACCGATAGAAGGAGAAGGGTTAACTCCATTTGAGATTCCTTTTGCATTAATTATTCCACTATTATTTATAGTGACTTTTGCTGTTGGAGTACTTGTTCCTTTTATAGCTGCAAGACCTATTCCACCAGTATGGGCTGTTATTGTTCCACCATTATTTGTTATATTCTTTAGTGTTGTAGTTCCATTATCATATGTTCCAAGAAGTCCTGTTCCCCCTTCACCTATGTTCAAATTTCCAGATGAAATCAAACTTCCATTTGAAGTTGCTGCAAGAGATCCTGAACCAATTGCTGTTATGTTGTTTCCAAGATTAAGAGTTCCTCCATTATTGAATACTCCTATTCCACCACCAGTTCCAAAATTAAATTTAAGATTTCCTGATGTTCCAAGATTAGCTATACCACCATCTATATATACTCCTGTTCCACCATTGCTTATATTTAATGTTGATTCTCCTGTTGTCAATGTAGTTCCGTTTTTTACATATATACCAATTCCACCTTCAGTAATTACAGTTCCATTATGGTTAAGAGTCATTCCAGCTCCGCCTAGATATATTCCCACTCCATTTTTGGCATTTACACTTACATTATTCATAGTGTATGGCCCTGCTATTGTATTGTCAAATAGGACTCCTACTGATGTTCCTGAACTACTATTAGCTCCTGTTGTTATATTTGCTCCATTAAATGTTACTGTACCATCAAGAAGATATGCTCCAACCGAACCCTGTCCTGTTGTTATATTTCCTGATATTACTGTTCCACTTTTAGCTGCAACTCCTACCGCTCCTGTTCCTGTTACATTTACTGCAAAGTCTATCTTGGCATTTTCTCCAAATACTCCTACT
>OLSH01000729.1_pt1 | contig 23540 bp, 33 predicted proteins | sample 1643221 | NCBI WGS metagenome assembly OLSH01 (sample SAMEA3136681, study PRJEB25190) | human gut metagenome | biome: human gut; feature: human-associated habitat; material: faeces | place: Austria | collected 2013 | reverse complement strand
GAAAACAATAGGAGGTAACGAACATGGCTTTATTTGAATCATATGAGAGAAGAGAGAAACAAATTCTTGCTGTATTAAAAGAATATGGTATTAATTCTATCGAAGAAGCTGCTGAAGTTACAAAGGCTGCAGGATTAGATGTATATGCTCAGGTAGAAGGCATCCAGCCAATCTGTTTTGAAAATGCAAAATGGGCTTACACCGTGGGTGCTGCCATTGCAATCAAGAAGGGCTGCAAGAGAGCTGCAGACGCTGCGGCTGCTATTGGTGAAGGCCTTCAGGCATTCTGTATCCCTGGATCAGTAGCAGACCAGCGTAAAGTAGGTCTTGGACACGGTAACTTAGGAAAAATGCTCCTGGAAGAAGAAACCGAGTGTTTCGCATTCTTAGCAGGACACGAGTCTTTTGCTGCTGCAGAAGGTGCGATCGGTATTGCCGAGAAAGCAAACAAAGTACGTCAGAACCCACTTCGTGTTATTTTAAATGGTCTTGGAAAAGATGCTGCACAGATCATTTCCAGAATCAATGGATTTACATTTGTTGAAACTAAGATGGACTATTCCACAGGAAAAGTAGAAGAAGTATTCAGAAAATCTTACTCTGAAGGTCTGAGAGCAAAGGTTAACTGCTATGGTGCAAATGATGTAACAGAAGGTGTTGCAATCATGCACAAAGAAGGCGTTGACGTTTCTATCACAGGAAACTCAACAAACCCAACACGTTTCCAGCATCCGGTTGCAGGTACATACAAAAAAGAATGTATCGAACAGGGTAAAAAATACTTCTCTGTTGCATCCGGCGGAGGTACAGGCCGTACACTTCATCCGGACAACATGGCTGCAGGACCGGCTTCTTATGGTATGACAGATACTATGGGACGTATGCATTCTGATGCACAGTTCGCAGGATCATCTTCCGTACCGGCTCACGTTGAGATGATGGGTCTGATCGGAATGGGCAATAACCCAATGGTAGGTGCAACTGTTGCAGTTGCAGTTGCGATTGAGGAGAGCGCCAAAGAAGGTAAATTCTAAATAATAGATTAAAAAAGTATCAAGAAATGGCTTAAAACCGTGGGTTTTAGGCCTTTTCTTTTTGGTGTAAATATGTGGAAAGAAGTCCTCAGATTCAATAAAAATACATGCGTTGGTTACACGTTGGTTACAAATTGGTTACCTGCTTTGGTTACCTACGAAAAATAATTGATAAATTTAGCGTCGATTTTTATTGGAATTTAGGGATACAGATGAAAAAAAGGCTATGTATCCCTAAGTAGTTGACATCCAACTTTTGTATCCCTAAAAAGGATATAATGAAATTTTTTGTATCCCTATCTTGTATTTCTGCTTTCTTTATGTATCCCTAAGTAAAAAATTATGAAAAGGGTAGCCCCAAAAGGCGTAATAAAAGAGACCCTGGAGTGATTTACCAGCGTCTTTTTTATTAAAGCTATGATTTAATTGTATGAAAAATAAAGTAAGAGCCATTCTTCCTTTAGAGGTGGATTAACTTACTTAAAGAAATGTCCCGGATTAAATTTTCTCTTACATAAAAGTGATCATAAGCAAAATCAAATAAGTTATTAAAACATGATTTTACCTTTTCTCTTGCGGCGTTGGTAATATGGATTAAATCACCTTTCTCACTTATACGTGTACCTGATAATAAAAGTTCCCTTATGTCATGTAATGTTATAGAAGCAACATTTTTGTTCCAATAAGGTTTGCTAAATGCATATCCGGAATCATATATCCGATAATTTTTCTTTGGAAAACGATGCTTAAAATATCTCTTAAATACTTGAAAAAGATCCTTTAGGGAAATCTCACGAGGCTTCTGATTTCGGAGATATTTATCCAAATAAGATACAGCTTGTTCTTCCTTTTCAAAACAACCAAGGTGTATCCGAATTCTGGTACCATCAAGTTTCTTTTTAGAGATAACGACTTGCCATGGCTTTTTTCTATTTTTTCCAATGCATCGGATACATCCTGTACCTTTTTTTCTCCTATTCATCATACGCTTCTCCTATGCTGATGATTGCCTGCTTCATTTTTTTCATTATTTCTTCATCATAAACTAAGGGTTCTCGTCTCCGATCATGTACTTCTAATAAATGTTTTAGAATATATGGATCCAGTTTGACTTTCTCTGCGGTAGATAGGAATGTGTTTCTCATGTCTCCGATGGTATGAGTACACGAGAGCATTCTTAAAATTTTTTGATATCTTCCACGAAAAACATCATATGTCATCGATCCGCCCGTTTCATCAGCAAAGAGGAATTCAGAATTGGATTTTGAAGAAAATTCAGCAACCACATCGAGAAGTTTTGGATTGAGTGGAATTGGATGCATATATTCCCCAATTTTATCGATTGGAACCCTAAGTATTCCATTGGATAGAAGGTCCTTTCTTTTGATCCGCACAACCTGGCCTGCCGATATTCCATGATACAAACAAATCAAGACCGGTCTTATGATATATGAAATATAAGGATTGTTTGCGTTATCCCAAAGTATATTTATTTCTTCTTTAGAGAAAAGTCTTTGATTTTTACTTGATTTTGGAGCCGGGTTAAATTCAATGCTTCTTGGAATGTTTCTTTCTAGTAAAATCCCTTCAGAAATAGCATAATCAAAGATCCTATTTAAAAAAGATTTTATCTTTTGCTTTGTATTTGGAGAAGCTTTGATCTTTCCTCTGGCAGGGTCTATCCTATACGAAGAAGTGATGCACTGCACAATATCTTCTCTTACTATACAGACAACTCTTTTCTTATATAGCTTATGACAATAAGGGTATACATAGCGATCATTGTTTGAAAGTAGACCCATGTTCAAACAGGTATGATATAGCATTTCAAACGTTATATTACAAAAAGAAGTCGAATTTCTTTTGAAGCCATCAAGTGCTTTATTGGCGGAGCTTTTCGTTGGATAAAGACCAAGAGAAGTCCGATGGCCTTCCGTAGAAGGAGATAAAGCTTGATAATATATTTGTCCATTTTTCTTTTTGATTTTTCGAATTGTACCATCTCCATTCCGTCTTTTCATAACACATCACCATCGTATTTAAATTTTTTCATTTGGTTGATGTACCACGGGAATTCGGGAGATATATAGCAATCTTCCGTTACATCATTCGCAGTAGAGTGCCCCATAAACTTCTTTATAGCGAAAGCATCCATTCCGGATGTTTTTGCTATAGTAGCAAACGTAGTTCTAGAATCATGGGGAGTATGGGGCCCTAATTCTAAATGCTCTATAACTCTGTTGAATCGATACCTATAATTGTCATAACTCAGGTTTTTTCGTCCTGTGCTATGTCTTGAAATATATGGATCATTAAACAAATATGGACTTTTTAATTTTATAGCAAGGTTATAATAATTATTAATAATGTCTTGTATATCTGGATGAATGGGGACTGATCTTAAATATCCATTTTCAGTCTTTTTTCCAGCTATAATGTATCCTTTATCAGGGAATGTATTTTCAACAAGAATTTCTATGAGTTCTCCTGGCCTCCATCCCATAAAAATATTTACATAAATAAAGTCAGCAAACGGATAATCTAGCCTGGACTTAAGAACTTTTCTTTCTTCATTTGAAAAAGGAATGTGACGCTTATGCTGGCGCTTATATGCCCGCTTGACTTCCTTGCTTATTTTGAAGTTTCTAGCAAGATTAACCGGGAGAATACTTTCGGCAGTCACTAAATCATACATTTGATTTAAAATTGATTTAATCCTCATAATCGTATTTGGAGATGCCACGATTTTTTTGCCGCAATCATTTATGTAGTAAGGAGTACTGTTTAAAAATCTCATCAGATGAACAGTTTGTAGTCCTGTTATTTTCTCATGAGCAATCTTACTGCAGTATCTCCACTGATATTTTAAATCATCTGCATAATCAGGATTTGTTTCAAAAATAATCTCATAAAGTTTTAAAAACACTTCATTTAGTGTCATATCTTTATTTAAAAATTCATAAGGATTTCGTTCATAATTATCAATGGCTCTTTGAGCTTCAGATTCTGTCTTAAAGACGCCTAGACTTTTTCTTTCTGGAATAACGACGTCTTTTACCTGATCATAGTGGTAACCAGAGACGACCCGAGCCCATTTCTTTTTTCGTCTTTTCCCTTTTAGAGTAGTGATGCTTCCTTGTCCGTTTGCTCTTTTCAATTTGGTTCACGCTCCTAACTTACGATGATATCGTATGACAGAAGATGCAATGCCAATAATTACGCAATTACAACTATCCATAATACATCTGAAATATCTGAAATTACATAGTGAAATATAAGAAGCATGGTGAGTTTCCTGGCTAAGATAAAAAACCTCTGATTTTAAAGAACTTTACAGGTTTTCTCAAAGATAAAAGAAAGTGCTATTGCACGGGTAATGATATGTTTTCTAAATAGTTTGTCAAATTTCGCCACCAGGATGGCAAATAATTGCATTTTTACTCTATTATACATACAGAGTATATCATATTTCTAAATTAATTCAACATAATTTTTGTACAAGCATATTTCAAAATTTGTATCTTATCTTTTTTTTGCATACTACTAATAGAACTTATTTTTATGGATGAATCGGAGTGGGCATCAAGATACTTCCGGTTCATTTTTTATGTAAAAAAGGAGGAATTTATGAAAAAAATATTGATGAGATACATAAAAGAGTATACGAATAATGAGGCGTTTGAAAAAAGAGTAGATGGCGCTATCTCATTGGTATTTCGACTTTCTATGTGTATTATGTTGTTCGTTTATCTTATGATTCGTATGAATGAAGGCCTGCTAAATTTGTCAACACTTTGTATTATTGGTGTTGTTATCTTAGCGCTGGCATTTTCGAAACACTAATGAAGGAGTCGGACATGTTTACAACAATTGAAGAAGGAATGAAATTTTTAGAAGAAACTGTAGTGCAAAGAAGCAAATATAAGAGTCTGGATTTATTTGATAAAAGCTGCCAAATTAGTGTGCAGCTTATCCAACTTGGAGCAGATCCGAAAGAAGTAATGAATGCCTTATTGCCTTAAAAAGGGAGCGTATGCTCCTTTTTTTGTTTTATGAGGCGTTTTTATTTATCAATTTAGTGATAATTATTTAGTTTATCAGCTTGGTGATAATATAAAAGCTAGAATTCTTTAATAAAAAGCCAACGGGAGTTTAGTCTTAAATAGTAAAATCGCAGTTTTTAAAAATTGCGCTTCTTTAGAAACATAAGTGAAACACCCCGATAAATATTATACTTCTTGCCCTTTTCCTGCCCCATTTATGCATACAAAACTGCCTTTTCTATAATATTTTGCGGAAACCCATCTCAAATACGCAGAAATTCGTCCTAAATATCTTTTCGCCTCCTCCCCATCAACAGAATCTTCCGCCCAAATCCCATTTACCAGTAAGTTGATAACGATTTTCTTCTATGAATTTATCAATAAGTTGATAAGCAGGAAGAATCCCATTATGATGAATCACCAAGCTGATAACAAGTAGGGGAGAACGTCATCCACTCATAAAGGATTTTATTTATCATAAAGCTGATAAACAAAAAAGGAGCAGAACTGATCCATGTTCTATTGATTTTCATTTACCACTAAACTGATAAAAGTTACTTTTTATCCTATATAAAAGTCACTTTCCTATTTTAAATAGGACTTTCTTTCTCATGAGGGTAATCCCTATCTCCACTTTTTCTATTAAGAAAGTACACATAGTCTTTTTCAAGGAATCTCCTGACTTTTTATAAATTATCCTGTCATGGGATAAGTAGAATGTGTCATAGAGAAAAGGGGTTTTTACCTAGTCAAGACCACTTTTTCTTTTCCTCTTATGAATATCTGCATACTATTTCTGAACAGGTCATTGATGGAAAGGAGTATGAATGAAAATATTCTTATTCCGTCCAATATCAAAGGAGGAATCTCAATTATGAAAGAAAATGTACATGTGTTTATCATTAACGGATATCCGAGGAGTGGAAAGGATACGTTTATTGATTTATGTAAAAAGGCAGCGATGGAGCACAATAAAAAGGGGAAAGGTTCCATCTTCATCAAGTCTCATTCTACGGTAGATACCATTAAGGAGATTTTTCGAATCTTTGGATGGAACGGGGAAAAGACGGAAGTTACCAGAAAACAGTTATCCGACTGTAAACAGTATCTGACAGAAAAATTTGACCTCCCATTCAAGGAATGTGTGAATATCGTCCATACATTGGAGGACGAGGCTCATGATTCAAATCAATACGTTTTGTTTCTTCAGGTAAGGGAACCAAAAGAAATCCAAAGATTAAAGGATGCAGTTGGCGCAAGAACTATCTATATAGATCCGGAAAAACGTAGGAAAAAAACACAACAAAGCAATATGGGCGATGCAAATGTAGAGTGCTTTGAGTATGATCTCCGTATTATAAACAATGGGTCACTCAAAGATTTGGAGAGAAAAGCATGGTGTTTCATTGAGAAAATAACTTTATGAGCTTATTCTTGCCAAGTGGATAATAAAGATCGTAAAAAAGAGATATTTTTGTTTGTGGACGAACGAAGAATTAAAGTAAGGGCTTCCCGTTTTGGGGAGCTCTTTTTTGAATCCATGCAATTCTCTCATAGACTTTTTGGTTTAATAAACCTTGAATACCGCATGTTTAGGTGGTTTTTCATGAGAAAAGCGATGCGCCATCTCTAAAAAACGTTTCATCATACTATCTGTGAAGGGGTCAATGTTGGAAGATAGGGAGGAAACATGGTGATGAAAATTCCATTCAAAGAGGATCAAAAAGCGGGATACCACGGTGATGTCAGAGATCTGAAATATTCTTTATCAGATGAAGATTTTTCCCTTTTACGAATCTACTTGATGGATATTCTCCATGGAGAATCCGGGAAAAGCTTATTAAAACTCTGGAATATTGGAAGCCAGGAAGGTGCATGTGTGATCAGCAGCGGACGAATCTTTCAAGCCGGAATATTAAAAGAGATCCTTCAAAAAAGGAATCTCGCTAACCTTTCCATCACAATGAATACATACCAAAAAGATTCCGATCGTTTCTCAAAGATGAATATCCATGCGATCAAATCATTTGCGATCGACATTGATTACCGGCAGAATGAAGCTTTAAAAGATAAGGATCCACAGACGATCAAACAATGGCTTATGAGTGAGAATTTCCTTGGACTCCCATGGCCAAACTGGATTGAAACAGGGCATCAGCTGCGTCTGATCTATGTCCTGTATAAACCGGTCTTTAATCGCAAACGAACAAAGAACCTTTTTGTCCTGATTGAAAGAATTATGAAGGTCATGTGTCAAAAGATCAATGAAGAATTGGATCTTTATGCTGAACCACAGAAGCTTACGTCTTTTCTGCGCTTGCCGGGAAGCATCAATACCAAAGGGATGGAAATGGTTCGTGTTGAAAGAACAAACACAAAGAAATATACCCTTGATTATTATGTTGAAGAAATCCTTCCTGCATTGCCAATTTGGTACGGGGGATGGAAAAAGAGAAAAAGAAACACAAAAAGGAGAGAAAAAGCTTTAAAAAATCTGGAAATGCATAACAGACAAGTCTTAGAGGATTTAAAAGCATATCAGACATTTCTTAATAAAAAGCGTATCATGACAGGGCACCGCGAGGTCATGTGTTGGATCTATTGCAAATATTGTTACTTGATCTCCGGCGACCAAGAAGACGCTGTTGAAAAAGCGGTGAAATTTAATAAGGGATTTTTGTGCCCACTCATTGAAAGACAGCTCCGATTTGATATCCGCACAACAGATCCTATGCCCTTAAGGAATCAGACTATCTTAGATCAGCTAGGGATAGACGATGTAATTAAAAAAGAAGCTGGGATAAAGATCGGTGAAAATGTGCGAAAAAAGGAATGCCAAAAAAGATACGATCAAAAGAAACGCAGGAAAAAATTCAAAAAAGGGGAATACAAATGCCAGAAGATGAAAAATCAAAAGGAGAAGATCTATACCCTTTACAATCAAGGATTTACACAAACTGCTATAGGAGAAAAACTTGGAATCAGCCGGAAGACAGTCTATAACTATTTGCGCATGAAGAAGGAGGAACTAAGAAAGCAGGAAGAAATGATAAGGCGCCTTCGGGCAGCCCTAAAAGGAGAGAAAAAAGTTGGCCGGCCCGAGGTTATTACCCGGCTTAATTCGGCTGCAAAAAAATATGAAGTATGGAAGCAGCGATTAGAAATGTTAGAACATCGTTTCCATGAATCGAGTGGGGAGGTACTTTTACCAAGCAGTCTTAAAAGGCACAAAAAAAGGCGAAAAAAGATCTGGCGTCCGAAAATTTTTTATTGGTGATAGTGGGAAAAAAGCTTCTGACCCTATATGGCACCATATATGGATGGGAGCAGCGTGAGCATCCTATGTGACTGTTACTTGTGTTTGCCAAAATCAATGAAGCCGATATTGTTATGTGAAGGGAGCTGATACTGTGAGAAAGATGCACGAAAAGCTATACTTACGCCTTAGAAAGAAGGGAATTTCAGAAGATAAACTGTTATATTTCAAAGATCTTAAAAATTCAATTGATGAATTGGAATGCATGGCTCATATCTTTGTAAACTGTGATCTTTCGATCGATGATTCTATAAAGTTTTTTGAACGTGTGAACAAACTTTCCTACCATTCTGTAAACCAAAGAAAAACGGTTATTTCTTGCCTTATGACGGTAAAGGATAAAAAAGAGGTGAAAAAGCGACTGTGGAAACTATTCGAGGGCCCTTTGTACCTTCCCTTATCTTGCTTATATGAGGTTCTCTGTTTTTTCCAAAGGGAAGATGATATGCAGGGAACACTCCAAATCCTAGAAAGACTACCTTACCATGGAGAGGATGCGGAACGGATTCTTACGTCTATCGTTTCCTTTCTTTACGATCCATGTGATGAAAAAATTGTAGATTCTGAGGTGGAACATGTGAAGAAGTATCTGATATATGTGGCGCGAACTGGGAAGCCTGCAGATGAACGCATTTCAAAAAGAGATATTCTTGAGTTTATGAAGGCGCATAAAACTGATAAGTGGCATCTATGGGAAAGTTCTAAAAAGTTTTATGATTTTCTTCAAAAAGAGAACCCATTTTTAAAGGAATTAGATGAACTGTTTCATGATAGGACAAGGCTATCTACAATTCCCGAAAAAGAGATCCGCCAAGACTATCCCATGGAAGCGAAAGATCAATATGTCATTATGAAAAATAATATACAGGCATCGTTTTTAGTGCGGCGGCAAAGTGCGGAAGTGAATTTTTACGCCTATAAAGGAATCTGTGTCCGTGCTGGAAAAACACTGCAAAGAGAAGAAAAGATTGTTGGATATTTTATGAAAAGTAAATTCAAGATTCTTTTCTTCTTTAGCAATGCTGGTGTTTATTATGAAGCCATCAATGGAAAACTTTATCCATTTAGTATTCAAAACCTATGTACCATTCAAAAGGTCTATGGGGAACTAAAAGAGGTATTTGTTGGCATTTTCTCTGCATTATGTCGCAGTGGAGGGTTTGGCCGGTGTGTAGCAAACATGATATCTGATGCTGAACCTTGGATACTTAAAATGGAACTTTCCGATGCTGTCAGGTATCGCTCTTTTGAACATTACTTTATAGAAAACTATAAAGGGGCCCCTGTATTGCAAGAAAAGTTACCAGAAGGAGATTCTATTAATCGTCATCATCCGGAATATTTCTATATGCTGCTTAAGGTGAGGAACAAAATCCAAGATAAGGAACTTATAAAACTTCTTTCTTTCAAAGAGAAGAGGATTGAAGAGCAGATTGTAACGGAGTATAAACTCTGCCTTCAACAGAATACGGTCGAGGAGATGTTGTGTTCCATCTTTCTTGGAGCAAATCCATGGACAAAGAGAGTTGGTGGAATGAGTGCAACTTTTTTTGAAATTTGTCAGAGGGCGAAAATTGTCCATAAAAAAATTCGAATCTTCTATCCAGGAAGAAAATCCTTATTTGACGAAGCTGATTATTTGGAAAACCAGATCCAATGTAGGAGGATGGGCGTTATCAAGATTCCAAGAGATTCTGTATTTCAAAAGCTTGAAAAATTTCTTCCAGAAAACTTTATGAGGATCCGGACCAGAAAGGCACTTAGAGAAATCTGTCTTCTTTATCGGGGGATTGCAAAGGATGGGCATGATGGAAAAATTAATCAAGATAAAGAGGCACTCTTCTGGAAACCTCCATTCCTCTATTCTTTTATCAAAAAGGATGGAGCCTATCAATTGGATGCACTTTATGAAAAAGGAATTCAGATAAAGAAAAGTACCCTAAAGTTTCAAAAGATATTAGAAGAAATTCAGTTATACATAGAGAAAGGTGTAGAAATATTATGATGAATACAAAAGACATTATCCTTAGAGAAATACAAGAAGAAAAGAAAAAACTTGAGGCAATGAAAAAGCAGATAGAAGAAAGCACTCCCGGATCAGATTTTTTGAAGCAGATTGGAAAATTCAAAAGGGATCATAACTTTTCTTGTTTTGATGAGAAAGTGTTTATGGAAATGATTCTTGAGGAGTATCTGCCGGAGGAGTTTTTTACATTGATGGAAAGGAAAGAAACCAAGGATACTTCTCAGTATATCCGATATGAGACAAAAAGGTTTTATATTTTATTTCCTGTCAGATTTCCGTCGCTACTTCCCGCGTCAGAAAAAGAGATACTCATAAGGTTTAAAGGATCACCGCCGCCCATGAAGCCAAACCCAGCTCATCCGGATCTGATAAGAGGAGTGGATATCGCCATAAAGTATAAAAATCAAAAGAGGATAAGTACTTTACTTGAATTTATGAAGCTTTACTATGTGAAGTCAACGAAAAATCCATTTAGATTTTTCATACGGTTTAAAAAGATCTCTCGTGTTTTAAGCAGCGGGATGGTGGAACGACTAACTAGTGAAATTGAAGAGAAAGAAAAACAGAGTCTGGAATATCCAGACAAGAAACGGCGCTATGATGAAGAGCAGGCATATGCAAAAGGTATGATCAAAAAACTTTATCAAGAACTAAAGCCCCTCACAGATGCTGGATGGCGTGTTGACATCCGAGGTATTGAAAGAAATAATGGGGTATTTGTTATGTAACAAACAGGAGACGAGGAAACCCTTTGTCTCCTTCTTTATTGTCATACTATCTATGAAGCATTTTTTAGAAGGAAAGGAGAAGAAAAATTTAAGATGTAAATGACGCACAAAAAAGGAGGATGTGTATGTCTATGCAATGTGTACTAAACGATCTGGTGTCTGATGGAGAAGTTCTCGCGGAATATGCCATCTCAGGTTCTTATATACCCTATCACTGCATCATTGAAAGAGGATCGACGGATATCGCCAGTGCGCTGGAAGATACACTGCATCGGATATTGGATGCCGGTGGAAGTAAGGAGGATATCTATGAAATTCTTGGAGCTAAGATTCCGAATGAGGAAGAGTGGAGAGAACTGCAGGAATTCGACGAATTTATTGTAATTGATCTGGGATATGTTATTCCTGGACTTATCATGTCGTTTCATGAAGATGAAGAAATGAAATATTATGAGGAGGAGAAGAGATGAGTTTGATGAACCCGAGGTACCCAAATTTGGAGTTGATAGAATATAAGTCCCAGCAGTTGCTTTTGGAGAAACATGCTGCTATGCAGTTTGAAGCGATTGTGTTTCCTCAGTTATGGGGGAGTACTTGTACGGGCTTTGATATCACAAAAGATGGAAACCCTGTCATCAGCGGATGTGCTATGACGAAGGAATATACGACAGTCATGCATGAGACAATGACAGATACGTGGCTGGTATTTTTCGGACACAAGCCCTGTTATAAGGTAACAGATGCTGATGAAAAATTTATGAAGGATCTGGCCGAAAGAAATATGGCAAGCTTCAGTGAAGCAAGAAAGAGATATTAAATAAAGGACTGCAAAATTTGTGGTAAAGGAGATTGCTTTAAAAGAATCAGGATATATAAGGTAAAAAAAGATGCGCTTTTGTGGTGTGAAAACAGGTATGGAAATTAAGATTTATTGGAGGAAGATAATATGAGATTAATAGATGCAGATGAGGTAATGAAAGAAATAAATAAAAACAAATTGCTTTCAAGGGAACCTGCTACTAAAAGGTGTATGAAAATCATTAAAAATAGCACGACATACACGGAGCCACCGATGAAGCATGCAAATTGGGTAGAGGATAGATATGGGTATAATGCTTGTTCAGATTGTGGTTATGAATGGGATACGCCGGAATATAATGAAGCCAAATATTGTCCTCAATGTGGGGCAAAAATGCAAATCAATTAAGATTTAAGGAGGCATACCATTTCAAATAGGGAAATCAAAAAAGCATTAACACATGAATTTACGCTAAAAGTTTAGAGAATCTTTTGGAGGAAAAGAAGTATGGGAAAAAGGAAGATTACCTGCAGAAACACATCCTGCAAATTTTATCAGAACAAAGATGAATGCAGTGAATTTGTCTCTTTAGATGAAGATGGTAAATGCGAAACTTTTGAAAAGGGATTTAGTTACTATTTCCATATCGTCTGGGACGCTTTAAGAAAAAAGAACTATATTGATGCATTGGAGCTGAACTCAGATCTAAAGATTGGAATGTTTTATGTCATGGAATGCTATGGGGTAAATTTTAGCATTCAAGAGTTCGGCACTTGCCGCATGTTTCTCCTCTGTGATGATGATAATAAAGGGCTGAAATACAAAGATTTTGTAAGCCGAAAAATTAATGAAGAAAAGCTTGAATTATACTATCAAAACTTTATAAATGGAATAATGCCGAAGGGCTCCAATACAAAACAATCGGATGTCAAAAAGTCTGAAACAAAACCATTCGGATGGCTTTCACCGTCTGGAACTTTTTGTGAATCTAACTTTGGAACTCATGAGGAATCAGCACGGAAGATTTGCAAAGAAAAAAGGTTTCAATATGATGAATGGGTAATAGATGAGAAGCGTAACCCCATAAAAATGATCTTATACCGTGATTTCTTGATCTATGAAAAAGGATATGCTTTAATCCATAATCCTACAGGTGATAAAGGATATATCGTATCCCATCAAAAGCCACTTACGAAAAAGCAAAAAAACTTTTTGTATAGTTATTTTACTGATATGGGAGATAGATTTAAAGCTGAACAGTTCATGAAATAATCAATTCACCACAAATTATTTCTCGATTGGGTATATAAAAGGGGTAATCATAAATTTACATCAAAATTTTAGGAGGAACATGGCATGAAAATAGAGGTAGAATTAAGAGAAGAAAACATTTCTAGGCTTGTGGAGGAAAAAATTGCAAGACAGTTTATGGAAGAACGAGGAGCAGAATATAGGGAATCAAAGTGTGGTGTTCGTGACGGAGTGGACAAGGCTGTGAAAAGTTACATCTACTCCGAAAAAGATAAAATAATTGAAAGAGTAATCGAGCGTGCCACAAAAGAAATTGTCAGAAAGGGATTACCTAAGCTATTAGAGGAGATTGGGAAGAACGTATAAAGATTTGGAGGAGAGCATGAAGAAAGTGATGGAAGAATTGATGAAGACTCTTAGAAGCTATGCAGTCGCATATCAAGAAACTCCGTATGGAAGAGAGGTTCAGGGCACGCCGGAGTTGATAGAACAGGCAATAGTTGCTATACAGAAATCAGTGGAATTGCTAGAAGGGACATTTGAGGCATTAAAACGAATTGACACTGCTGAATTTATGAAGCAGAAAAGCTGGCTGTATCGGCAGATCAAAGAGCTGCCGCCGGGAAGATCATCTGCAGAGCCAGAAGGAATCCTTAACCTGATGGATCATATCCAAGACATTTGTGAGGATTTTCAGATGGAATTTCCTGAGGTTGATGACAAGGTGGGTGTGCAGAATAAACGGGAATCTTCTCATACAAAAATAGGAGAAACTGACTCCATAGGGTATGCGGATATTTTAAAGATCATATTTGATCAGAATTACGTTATTCACTTCGTAGATAACGAACGTTTATTAAAGGTTACGTTTGCGGATGTTTTAAAGATTGCCAAAACAAACGGATACAAAAACGGCGTTATCACATTAATCGCAGAAAGTCCTTTGAACGGAAGAGTCTATCTGTATGGGAATTATGGTCCCTTTTGGGCAGAATGCGGCTCTACAAACGGTTATGCATAGATGATAGGAGGAAAACAATGGGAATTTATTTAAAAGAGCAAATGCAGCACATTAAAAATTCTGGTATTCGCAAAGCATTTCAGTGGTTTGTCGAAGATATCAAATCATTTCTTTTCTGCCTTCGAAAAAAGGATACCTTTGAATCTTTAAAGAGGAGAGAGCTAGTTCATCTGGATACAGGGAAAACGCAATGTATTTGTCGTTTCTCTGGCATTCGTTATTATGGATTCTCTGATAGTATGCTTCCACAATTCTCTGTTATATTGCAAGATATTACAAGAGAAGAGGATAGCGTGTATCAAGGATGGTTCGAAGCAAATCCAAGAAATATTCATTTCTTATGAGTAAAAGACACTAAAATCAATGATAGCCTGAAAAGGAGAAAGGCTTATGAGGCATAAAACGGATCATTTTCTTACAAAAGAATGGCGGTTGCATGGTTTGAAGGTATCGGAGCTTTGCAAAAAAATAGCATTGTTTCTGATTCTCGATAAAGATTATGTGGAGATCTTATCTGAAGCCGGGAAAATACATGACATCGGAAAGTTTTATATTCCAGAGTATGTCCTGAATGCAAAGAGACCATTAAGTCTTATGGAACGTATGGTCGTTGATATGCATTCCTATTATGGGTATATGCAGCTTTTGGAGTTTGGGTACCCGGATATCATTTGTCAGTTGGTGTTAATGCACCACGGGAAAAAGAGATATCGGCCAGACAACATCCAAATCCATTCGCTTATATATGAATTGTATCCAATTTTATTAGCGGCAGATATGTATGACGCATTAAGATCAGATCGAGTATATCGGCAGGCCATGGAAAAAGAACAAGCATTATCAATCTTAAAGGATCATGAAGAAATTTCAGAGGATATCCTCTGTGCGTTGAGTGTAATCGATAACTAAATATATCTTAAATTAAGGCCCTATACATTACAGTATTGTATAGGGCTTTTGTTATACAGAAATCGTGGAGAATTCAACTCTTTATTACAATATCCCAGATATCGTTAAAATCAATCTTATCTTCCCCAATGAAAATTTTATGGTAGACCTCATCGATAAAAGCTACTGAACCTTCTGTCGTTGTATATGTTCCATTTTCATAATGGAGGATATACACATAAGATCCCTTCTTTATACATTTTATAATTTCATTTAATCGTCTTGCATCCTCTTCCATCAATTCACGTTTCGGTTCCGTTGTCCGTTCCATTTCACGGAGCATTTCTTCGTATCCTTTTAAAGCGGCGAACGGAAGAAATTGTCTTGCACGATCTGTTTTCATAGGCACCCTCCATCTCATACATAGGTCACTCCTTTCTTGTTAAAGTATAACATAAGATGCGAAGAGAAGGAAACATATATTCGATAAAAGATGCTGGTATTTTCTGGATACCTTTTTATGGAAGTAAGGTTTGAAACCAAAATGAGACGTAAATGAGACTGAATTGATTCTTGAAAAGTGAAACAAAATATTATATGATATTAGCAGAAGGAATTGACGTATCCTTTGTTTTATTATTAGATCATCCGTGCGTCGGGATATTTTGCTATTTCAAAAATTGTTGAGATAGATAATTAGACTATACCTGGAAATATTTCAGGGAATTTAAAGAGATTAAAACTAAAAAGATGTTTGAATTTAGAATGAAAATAATAGAGAAACTTATATAGAGTTTACTCCAGAAAGATTATCTACTTTGTTACCTTTCTATAGTCAGGAGGTAATAAAATGATAATAATTTCATTAATAGCAGTAATTTCGGTAATAGTTGCTGCCCTTATTATCATAGGCGGTCTTGTTGTCGTCTATGTGATTTTCTGTCATAGATATATAGAAGGAAAGATTGCATTTCTTCAATATATTTTTTATACACAGGAAATCAGTCACCTGGTCATTATCTTAGGCCGGTTTTTGTTGTGCATGGTTTTTTATATGATTACTATTAATTAATTTCTAAAAAAACACATGGTAACAAAGTCAGAGCAAAATAGAAAAGAATGTGTTTTAAGAATTTACAATGGCTGGCGCCTTTTTGTCACAGATATGTGATGGGAGGGCGCCTTTATCATGCAAAAAAATAAATAGTTTTCATCATACTATAAATAGGAGGACATGGTTTCGGGAGAACGTTCTGTGTCCAAAGACAACATAACCATGAAATTATAATTTAAGGAGGTATGAAGATGAAATCTTATACAACCACAGAAGCATTACTTAAAAGAATTACAGAGATGGAAACACTTAGAGATAAATCTGAGTGGAACAAGGAAGATGAACAAGTATATGCTTTCCTACTAGAATTACATGCTCTAAGGCTTTCAATGCGAAATATTAAAGATGATATTAAGAGAACAGAGAATAATATTGATTATATGCGCGATGAATTTCAAGATGATAAGGGGATGTTGGTTTATTAAATTAGCATTTCATAGAGGAGGAAGTGGATGGATATTTAGGATTTAGGAGGTCGAGCATGAATAAAAGATATGTGATACATAAGCCACCATTTAATAAATTTCACTCAAACGACGGATATATGAGAGATATTTATGTGGGAATATCTCAGACGTTATGGAATGAAATTGATGGAAAAGTGTATGCAGAAATGCCAGGACTAACAGATAATATGGGGATTGAAATTATGCACAAAAATTCATTCTATAGAATACCGTTTGAATTTATTGAGGAACTAAAGTGAAATATTAAAATATAAAGGAGTAGAGATGGAAAATAAGACTGAAAATCAATCATATAAGTACTATTACCAGGAACTTGCCACCGCAGACTTTTTGCCGAGAGAGGAGTTGAAGGCAGCAGACCTCTTTCTGACAAGAGGAGGAAGGGGATATCAATTTACGCGTGTAGGTTTTTATGATCTACCAAAAACATCATTTATGAAACTGATTATTTTCCTTAAAAAGAAAGGAATCATTACATCTCAGTTTATCCGGTATTGTAATATAACTGGAACGAAAAGATTATCCATCTCAAAGGAGGATTATTTAACGTTAAAGATTGCTTTGGCGACAGGGCCTAAAACGTCACAGAATAGACTTCTAATAGAGCACCGTCTAATTGATTGTAATGAAACAGATTGTCCGTGGAGCGATGGGTGTTTACATAAAGAAGAATATAAAAATGAGACTTTAGAGGGGTTTTTAGGAGAATTTCAAGAAGTATATGAAATTCTCAGATAAAGAGCGGAGGTTATATGAAAAAGATACAATATCTTAGGGAGCAGTGGATGGAAATCCAGAAAGAACAAACAGAATTAAATGCGAAGATAAAGCAGTTTCAGAAGCGGGCAAGTCTTATTACCAAAGAAGATCTCTCGGAAGTTTCTTTGGAGGCAGCAGAGTCCTTTATCAAAGACATCCGCTATGGTGTCAGTGAAGAACAGCATAAGAAATGGACTGCAATCTATGAGAAGCGGCTGCGAAAAGAAGCGCCGGGAAAAGAAAAGTTATGCTTTCCAGAACTTCGAAAGATCACTTACTTATCAACAGAACAGATGTGGGCAATCGACAGACATCTTTCTTGTATGGGAAATAGAGGATATTTATATTATGGGCCACTGTGCATACATACGCATTTATCATATGCTTCCTATCAAAAACTTCTCACTGATCTTAAAGAGGCGGGAATTATAGAGCTTCTTTATCGGTGGGATTGTCCCCGCGGTGAACAGACCGCCATTGTCAGTGAGCAGGAATACGCTCACGCGATGAAGTCGGAAGAAGCATTTGAGCGTGAGGGAATTCCAGAGGAAATTCTTAATAATACTTGTAACCTTTGTGATTGGGAAGAACTCTGTGAAGATGGACAAGATATCAGAAAGGCTACAAATCGAGAAGAGTTTCAAAAAATCTTTCAAGGGGCAGAGCGAATTGGAAGGATGAGTTTACAAAAAACAGATAGAAACAAAGAAAAATAGGCGGCCCCTGTGGTCGCCTTTATCTATTCGAAAATAGGTATCTATTGCTTAGAATCGATTGTCATCATGGATATGTTCTGCTATATCATTAAGATCGCACTGCAGAATATTACAAAGCCGATCGAGAGTATTTGTATGGACATTTTGATTATGCTTGAGGCGATTGATCTGACTGCGGCTGACATTATAGTGGGTATATAAGTCATAAACAGATATCCCCTGCTTAGACATGGTGGCCCATAATCTATCGAATTTTATCATTTTTCTTCCTTTCTTATCGAAAATTTCAGGATGAATATTCTTGTACTAGTCTTATTATCTGATTAAAATAGAAATAGAAACAGTGTCCGTATATAGATACTAAAAACGGAGGATAAAGATGGAATTAGAAAAACTGAAAGCATATGCAGATAGAATGCGGGAACCGGCCATACAAAAATTGTTATCAAAAGATGACGTATACCAAACAGAATGTGAAGCCGAAAGAAAAGCAGAGCAAAAATATATTTCTTTAGACCTTACGGATCATGAGCGGAGGATCTGTGATTCTTTGCTAAGAAGTCTTGATGCCAGATGGATGGAGTATGCAAGTGATTCCTATCTTGCGGGATGGAGTGATGCACTTACAATGTTTCGGAATCTTTGATAAAGGAGATCTATGGGTTCTTTTTTTGTTTTTAGGAAAGAGACTTTTCCATACTAAGAAGAGAAGTGTTTATTGAAACAGAAGAAGGATGATTAATATATGCGAGAAAAGACAGATCAATTCCATGAAAAGGTGATCTTCCTTGATGTGGATGGTGTTTTAAATAGTGATGAATTTTTAAAGAGACATACGCAAGAGATCATTAGTATAGATTATGTAAAAATCTTAAAAGAAATCGTTGATCGGACAAATGCTGCCTTAGTATTATCATCTTCGTGGAAGTGTGGGTGGTCTAAGGAGGAAGTTGATCCATTTTGTGTTCCTCTCGTAGAAGCTCTATCCAACGAAGGACTCGAGATTATGGATAAAGTTCCAGAATTTATTGGAAAAGAAAAGGAAATTTCTCAATGGCTGTTCAGCCATCCCTATGTAAAAGGGATATTAATTTAGGATGATGCTCCCTTGAAGTTGGAGGATTATCATTTAGAATCGTATTTTCTACAGACTCAGTATTATGGTCCGGCGGGAGGTTTGAGAAAAGAGGATATAAAGAAAGCAATTCAAATATTAGATAAAGAATTTTCTTCCGAGACAATTCGTTGATCCGTAATTTTAAAGGGGCTTGGAGCCGATCTCTAGGCCTCTTTATCTTATGAGAGAAAGCGAAGTCTACACATACTATGTATGAGAATAGTACTTCATAGCTAAAAGGAGGGAATACCATGACAAATTTAGAAAGAATTTCTTTTGAAAAGTTTATAGAAAAATCAGATACCGCAGAAGTCGCAGTGGCTGCTGAACAATTTGAAGTTTATTTGGAGTCTCTGGACCTTCCGGATAATGAAAAGAGAAAGCTTTCAAATCTCAGATCGGTTTATGGGGAATCCTGCAAGAAAAAAGGATTTCTTAAGGGATATGCTGCAGGGCTGGATTTGATCAAGCAGGTAGTTATTTTATTCATAAGAAATGAAATTCATGATTAGAGATTAGATCTTTTCCAGCGTTATTGTTTCCTGTAATAATTCCAATATGCCTCAATGTCATCCATCAATTCATGCAATTCTTCCCGATCAGGCAAAAGACAGCCCTAAGGTGCTAAGGCGTGTATTTTTAATGAGATATAGGATTCCTATCTCTGAAAGAACTCCAAGAAAGTTATATACGAGATTCTCCACATCGCCGTTCTACCAAAATTCATCTCCATTTTCTCCAAACTTCTGCATATTTCTCAATTTCCTAACAAGGTTCTTTTTGATTATTATATACCGCAAAGAAAATGCCGTCTATCTATATCATTGTTTACAAACAGTTTTTAGTGCTATGAGAGAAACGCTCATTTCTTCATACTAAGAACATAGATAGATCGAAAGGAGAAAACAAATGGAGCAGTGGATAAATAAAGAAATGAAATCATTCGAGGTTCAGGAGAATAGAGACAGAGGAAAGGAAAATATGAAGAAAAAACAGAAAGATTGTGTTGAATTATTTTTTAGTCTTTTTAAGGAAGTAATGAAGGAAGAAGGTTTGATCTTTGGAATAGTAGTAGATAAAAAAGATACTCATATTCTTAACAGTTTTCAGATAAAAAAGAAGGGATTTTCCTTTTTTGTGTTCATACTACATTGTCATACTATTTATAGAAAATATTTATAGAAGACAGAAAGGAGATTAATTTATGGAATTGAAGGATTCTTTAGGTTTAAACGAAAGGAGTATGGAGAGTGGGGAGAGGAGAATTATGAAGCCGATATTTGATTTTCCAAAAACGTCAGGACTTTGTGCCTTTTGTTCTTTCCGGGAAAAGAGGATGTGTATCGTTCATCATGAAAAATGCCGGAAGGTACAGAATTGTGGGCGATACGATGTGCCAGAAAGTCAGCTGCTGCGGGCAGCCATCCGAACTTTAAAATATTGAGAACTTGAGCAAATACACTTCAGGAAACGGATATCAGAAAAGGAGATATGACAAGGGAGTTATGCAAAGTAAAAGAAAAAAGGGAAGAAGGGCTGGTTATGTTTTGTTTAGCTGATATATTTAAGAAAAAAATAGAGAAAGAAGATATAGCAACGCTTCTAAGAACAAGTCCGGATAGGCTGATACAATTTGAAAAAGCATATAGAGATTTAGCATTACGTGATTCCTCTACAGATAACTTTTTTCAGTTAAATGCCAAACAGGCAGCTGAAATGCAGGAAGGTATCACAATTGAGGACACCACAGTAGATCTAAATGATATGATCAATCGTATTGTTAAAGAATTAATATCTGCAACGTCTGTATGGTCATATGATGGAAAACATGTCTTTACGAAGAGGGGCACAAATTTTGACGCTGCAGAAAAAGTTACGAATGAAGAAATTATGCAGTTACCCGAGCAGCTACGCCCTGCATTAACGGGAAGTTTGGCCAAGGTCGACATTAAGGAACCATCCTATGTGGTCTTAGCAAATGATTATCAAAAATATTTAATGGAAAAGAATTTTACAAAGAAGAATATGTTTTATCATCATTTTCGTCAGGGATTGGATATTTTGGATTTAGATCCCATCACTTATGAAATGATAGCCACAAATCCTAATTCTATGGGCCATTGGTTGCCGCAGCTTGTTCATGCAGCTTCACAAAGAGGATTTTTCAAAATTCCAAAGACGACAATTCTCCGTGTGCCTTTACCCATGCTGCAATTGACACGTTTGGATTATATGTCGTTAACCAGAACGACATTGGATATCGTTGATATGTTCTGCAGGGAGATTTTTAATCTGGAGGAAGATAAAGAGTATTTCATTAAAACAGGAACATATTCTTCGAAATTTGATTTCCGGAACGCTTATGTACATGGCACGAAAGAAGTAAGAGAACTAGGAGAATACTTATTGTTCATTCATCATCAGGCCTGCCAGATGGCTTCACCATTAAATAACATAAGTATTTATGGTGTATCTACAACGAACGAATGGGTTGTAAGAGAATTCATCCGGGACAAAGAAAATAACCCTTGCATCTATAAAGGCCTTCCACTGCATACAGAATATCGTGCATTTGTAGATCTGGATTCAAAAGAAGTACTGGGAATAAACCCGTATTGGGATTCGAAGATCATGAAACAGCGTTTTGGGCATGAAGAAGATAAAGACAGTCCACATAACATGCATGATTTTATTATATATTCTATGCATGAAGAAACTCTTATGAATCGATATCATGAGAATGAGTCACAAATATTAAAACAAGTAGAATTGTTAGTAAATGACATGGAAGGATTGTCTGGTCAGTGGTCTATTGACATTATGCAAAATGGAAAAAAGTTCTGGCTGATTGATATGGCTTTGGCCGCGAATTCTGCTTTAAAAGAATGTATTCCAAGAGGGAAGTTGAAACCAATTCAGGAAAACTGGATTCCTGTACTAAAGTAGAGTTAATTTAAATTCTATAATATTACAAAAGCACTGGTGTGAAATTAAATTTTCAGACAGTGCTTTTTGTTTATGAAGGGAATAGTTTGTTCTCATACTATAAATAGAAGAACTAAGAAAGAAGAAAGGAGAAAAAAGATGCATGTTTTAATGTTGAACGATGGTACGATGATTTGCCCGGGCGGCCTATCGGATGCGGTCCAAATTGTTGGAGAAGAGCTATGTCAAGAGCTTGCCAAGCTGATAGAATTGGAGGTGAAAAAAATCTGCCAGGAAACAAAAGAACTTCATTTGGAACTTGATGCTTGTGCCCAGGAAATCTCTATATATGAAGAGAAAAATGCAGCTTTGGAAGAAGAGAATCAGGTGTTAATCCAGAGAATAGAGTCAGCATATGATGTTATTTAATCTAAAGAATTGTAAATTGAAGAGAAAGCGTGGGACATTATGTCTAATGAGAAATGGGTATGGAGTTGTCATCCAAATATCAACCAAAGATCCATGGTGGCTGCCACATAAAGAACTGCATTGCTACGAGAATGGAATGCTACAACTTTATGGTTGGCTGTTTTTCTATGTTGGAACAATAAGAGAGGGGGAACTATGAGGCATAGAGAGAAACGAACGCTGTATCAAAGTAACTATTGTTCTATTATAGAGTGTATCAATGACTTCGGAGAAGTATGGGTATTGGATTCTGACCACAGAATGATTGCAAGCTACATATATGCTGATAAACAGGAGTTGAAGGTCTTTATAAAGGAGCTTTCCAAAAGATGCAGAGACAAGAATGAGGAAGCAGTTGCGTTTTATCTCTTTGAGAAACTGGAAGCGTGCGAGGTTCGGCATTATGCTGATCTTGTGTCTCTTTACCAAATCTTTGGGGAAGATCGTGTTTATCGAATCGGAACTAGTGCCATTATCATGCCACTAATTAACGAAATAACAGTATAAAGGTTTTTACAGCTGTTTTAGAGGTTAGATTTACCAGGAGGAATTACATGAGTCGAAACTGTATAAAATGTGGCACTATTTTATGTGGAAGATCGGATCAGATCTTTTGCACTCCAAGCTGCAGATATAAATATTATCATAGCAGTCATTTAGTCCTAATACTAAAAAAGCAATGGTTCGATATGATTCTAAGTGGTGTAAAAACTGAGGAATATAGAGAAATCAAACCATACTGGAAAAAGCGGTTTCAAAATTATTTCGGCCAATATTATGACTGTTCTATAAATCCTCCATCCATTGTTTGGAGCAATCAAAAGAAAAGTGTCATTTTTCGAAAGTTATTTGCCACTATTGGAGGAGC
>OLSH01000701.1_pt1 | contig 24508 bp, 23 predicted proteins | sample 1643221 | NCBI WGS metagenome assembly OLSH01 (sample SAMEA3136681, study PRJEB25190) | human gut metagenome | biome: human gut; feature: human-associated habitat; material: faeces | place: Austria | collected 2013 | reverse complement strand
TTTTCCTCCATTTAAAATAATAATATATCAAATTCAATTGCTTGAATCCTGATCACTTGTTTTCCATACCGAAAAGCTTTCTCTCTTTATACTCCTTGTAGCATCCCTGCTCGATGGCTTCCCGAATCTCCTCCATCATTGTATTATAAAAATATAAGTTATGCAAGACGCACAATCTCATTCCAAGCATTTCTTTTGCCTTGAGCAGATGCCGGATATAGGCCCTGCTATAGCTTCTGCATGCCGGGCATTGGCATCCCTCCTCGATGGGTCTGTGGTCCAGTTCATACTTTTTATTGAACAGATTCATCTTTCCGTGGTTGGTATAAACATGTCCGTGTCTTCCGTTTCTTGTTGGATAAACACAGTCAAAAAAGTCCACGCCTCTATCTACTCCCTCCAGAATATTAGCCGGAGTTCCCACTCCCATCAGGTAAGTCGGTTTTGCCTCCGGAAGAAACGGTACGGTTTCATCCAGAATACGGTACATCTCCGAGTGTGATTCTCCTACTGCCAGTCCGCCCAGCGCATAGCCGTCCAGGTCAAGACGAGAGATTTCTTTCGCATGATTGATCCGGATGTCCTCAAATGTCCCGCCCTGGTTGATTCCAAACAGCATTTGATGCGGATTGACCGTATCCGGAAGGCTGTTGAGTCTCTCCATCTCCTTTTTGCAGCGCACAAGCCATCTGGTAGTGCGGTCCACAGAATTCTGCATATATTCTCTAGTTGCCGGATGGGGCGGACATTCATCAAAGGCCATAGCAATGGTGGAACCCAGATTTGACTGGATCTGCATGCTCTCCTCCGGTCCCATGAATATCTTCCTGCCATCGATATGGGAGGAGAAAGAAACCCCTTCTTCTTTTATCTTACGCAGCTTGGCCAGAGAAAAGACCTGAAATCCCCCGGAATCTGTAAGGATCGGGCGGTCCCAGTTCATGAACTTATGAAGCCCCCCGAACTCTTTGATTAAACGGTCTCCCGTTCTCACGTGGAGATGATAGGTATTGGAAAGCTCCACCTGTGTCTTGATCTGTCTTAAGTCATCGGTGCTCACCGCACCTTTTATTGCCGCGACTGTTCCCACATTCATAAAAACTGGGGTCTCAATCGTACCATGTACGGTCGTCAACCGGCCTCTCTTCGCTTTTCCGTCTTTTTTTATTAACTGATACATTTTCTCACCATTATTCGTATATTTTTTTCACAGAGTCCATGCTGGCACTCATGTTCATGAGCAGTCCGTCTGCAACAGTAATTGCCGCCATTGATTCCACGACTACCACCGCTCTCGGTACGATCATCGGATCATGTCTTCCCTTGACAGAAAGCTCTATCTCTTCACCGTCTTTTCCAGCTGTGGACTGAGTCTTGGCAATGGAAGGAGTCGGTTTGACTGCAGCGCGGAACACCAGAGGACTTCCGTCGCTGATACCTCCCAGAACTCCGCCTGAATGATTCGTCTTCTTTATAAATCTGCCATCCTGCCAGCAGTAGGCGTCATTGTTGACAGAGCCGTTGGATGATGCCGCCGCAAATCCATCTCCAATTTCAAATCCCTTGACCGCTCCAATGGAAAGTATGGCTTTGGCCAAGTTGGCATCCAGCTTTTCAAACACCGGGTCTCCGATGCCTGGCCTTAAGCCTTCCACAACACACTCGATGACACCTCCCATGGAATCTTTTTCTTTCATCATGCGGTCCGCATATTCCTGGACTTGAACTGCTGCTTCTTTATCCGGCATGTAAAAAGGATTCCTAAAAATCTCTTCCTTCTGAAACCGTTCTATATCTATAGAAATACCACCGATCTCTCTGGCATATGTGGAAATCGTGATCCCCAGTTCTTCTAACAGCTTGGAAGCCACCGCACCTGCAGCTACCCGTCCGATGGTCTCCCGTCCTGAAGACCTTCCACCACCCCGGTAATCACGGATCCCATATTTGGCATCATATGTGTAGTCCGCATGTCCCGGCCGATAGATATCTTTAATCTGGCTGTAGTCTTTCGACTTCTGGTTCCTGTTATAAACAACCATGGAGATTGGTGTCCCAGTTGTCTTTCCCTCAAAAATCCCAGAAAGGATCTCTACCTGGTCATCTTCTTTTCTTGGTGTTGTATATTTTGACTGTCCCGGCTTCCTTCGGTTTAAAAACTGCTGGATCTCTTCCTGAGTAATCGAAAGCCCCGCCGGGCATCCATCCACCACGACTCCAAGTCCTTCCCCGTGTGTCTCCCCCCACGTTGTAATTCTGAATATTGTGCCAATACTTGAGCCTGCCATCTTTTGATTCCTCTCTGATTATAACTTAATATTTGCCAGCAAATCTCCAAGGCTAGTCTGTGCCTTTTCTTCTTCCTTATATTCTATACCAGTCTCAACTTTCTCAGCCTCTTTGGATTCCTCCAGCGCTTTCATGCTCAGGCTGATCTTGTTATCTGCAATCTTTAGCACCTTGACTTTGACCTTCTGGCCTTCCTCCACCATTTCCTTTGGACTCTTGATCCTTTTTTCACTGAACTGGGAAATATGGATCAAACCGCTGAGTCCGTCACCTAAATCCACAAAAGCTCCATAAGGCATGATATTTTCTACAGTGCCTTCCAGCACCATCCCCGGGCGCATCATCGCCATCTTATGGTTCAATTCTTCCTGTGCTTTTGCTTTAGCAACTTCTTTCGCTGACAATACAAGCCTGTTTTTGCTCTCATCCACAGTAATAATTTTTGCTTCCACTTCTTTTTTCAGCCAGGTGTTTAAATCTTCTACATAGTTCAGGGAAAGCTGAGAAGCCGGAATAAATCCCCTGATTCCTTCTACATAAACGATCACTCCTCCGTTGACAACTCCGCCTACGGTCAGTGTAAGTACTGTCTCCTCATCCATCAGCTTCTGTAAACGATCCCATGCAAGAACCTGATTGGCCTCCCGTTTGGACAGCAGGATATTTCCTTCCCCATCGTCAACAGACATTACTTTCGCCTTTACTCTGTCTCCCTCTTTTAGGACCTCAGGTAAAGTGACATTTGGATCATCACTGTATTCGGCTGCCTTTAGTATCCCCTGAGCATAGTACTTCAAATCGATGACTGCCTCTTCATCGCTGACACTTAAGACGTCTCCCTCAACTATATCTCCCTCATCCATCTTGCGGAAGGATGCTTCCAGTTCGTTCTCAAACTGTTCCATTGTTTCCTTTATTTCTTCTGCCATTTTAAATCTCCTTTCACGAAACCTCTGCAATAAGCCTCATTATAACACAGAATAAAGAAGATTTTAACTTGTTTCTTATGAATTTCGGGTCCGCCAGAAGAAAAACACAAGATAGAATGCTGTCAGGATATAGATGCCTGGGGCTATATACTGAAGGGTACTTTCAGAAATTCCGGAAGCTTTGGTATCTATTTCAAAGTTAACCGCTTTGCTGGACTTGCTCCCTGATACTCCCACAGCCTCTGCTTTGAGCCTGTGTCTTCCTGCGGCCCTGCACTGAACTATTGCCCGCCCTCCTGCAACCGGGATTTCTTTTTCATCTATCCACAGACCCGTCAGACGATCATTCTGATTCTGAACCTTCACCTGAATTTCTTTTTTGCCCTTATAAATACTTCCGTTTCTCACTCCTGATACCAGAATCACTGGCGGCTCTGCATCGTAGCTGAACACCAGTGGTTTTTCCACCGTGTTCACATGCCCGGTCAAATCCTTCACCTTTATCTTAACCTGATTTGTTCCGTTCTTAAGATACTGCCTGTCCACATACAGATCATCCCCTTTTCTCTCATACGGTACTGTCCGTCCGTTTACCGAAAACTCGGCCACGTAGGACGGTACAACATTCTTTATATGAAAACCGTATCTGGACTCCTTTTCCCCTGTGCTATTATTGCGCACAGTTTTTTGGACAGGTATGATCTCTGTTCCCTTACAGCTGACGGTAAAAGATACCTTTTCCGATGTCTTATTTCCGGCGCTGTCCCGGGCACGTACCTCAACACAATAGTATCCGTCCTCTGACAGCTTTTGATAGGAAATCTTAATCTGCTCTCCAGCCTGGCTTTTTTCCGTCTTCACTATTTTTCCATTCAACAAAAGCGAAATCTCTGCTGGACTTTCATCTGTACAGGAAACCTGAGGCTCTGCTGCGAAGCTGTAAATCCCAAAGGGCTTTACTCCCTGAATCTTAAGACTGGGACTTTTCCTGTCAATGAAAAAGTCTTCGGCAAAGGATTCAGCACAGTTGCCTGCCTGATCCTTACACTTTACGGAAAGCCTCTGTCTCCCCTCCTTGGAGAAACATACATCAGCTGTTGTTATATTCCCTTTTCTTTTTAAGTTCTTTATCTCCCCCGTAGTATCCCAGCGGATGCTGTCTATGTCCAGAAACTGATCTTTCATAGAAACCTTGATCCTGCATCCATCACGTCTGTATGTTTGTCCCTGTTCCCGCTCAATAGTAACATCAGGTTGGGTTTTGTCTAGATAAATATAGTGACTCCATGAACTTTTGGACTTGTTGCCCGCCTCATCCTTCTGTCGTACCGTGATCTTATATTGTCCTTCCTCAGATAAGATCAGCCTGTTTCCCTCCACTGTCTTTGAATCCCCTGCCGTCAGGTCTTTGATCCTGATCCACGTCCTCAGGCGGGGACCCAGTCTCTTATTTTCTTTTACCTGGATCTTTACATCCTTTCGGTACCAGCCGCTTTTCTCTGCTTTCGCGCAGCTGACGTTCGGTCTTCCTGCCTGCTCCCTCCAGAAGTTCACGGGAACATGGACTGCTTTGCTCCGGTTCCCTGCTCTGGATACTGTCCTTACTTGATAAGTATGTCTTCCATTTGTCTGAACTTTAATGCCATCTTCTTTATATGTAGTCCACTGATCCTTTTTTGATTCTTTATATTCATAACAGGAAAGACCGGAAAATGAACTGCCTCCTGAGAGCTTTATTTCAACCGGTCGATTCGTCCATGTTCCCTGCTCATATGGACCTGTATTAATCTCCGGCTCTTTTGGAGCTTTGGTCTCCAGGCAGAACTCCGGTACCGGATAGGATTCATCTTCATATACAACCGATACCCGATACCAGCCCTGCTGCCGGAAGAAGATACTGCCTTCTCTGTCAGACGTCCATTGAATATCTGATATATCCCATTTTTCTTTTCCGTCATTTCCCTCCGCAAAACAGATCACCTTCTCCCGTTGGACATCCTGCCTGCGCAGAGCAATCTTCAACTCTCTATCCTGTGTATAAAAAATATCTGCCCCTCCATCTGCAAACTCCACTGCCAAAGCAGGTTCTTTCTTTTCTTCTGCAAAAACTGTATATCCAGCTGCCAGCGCCGCCACTGTAATCATAATCAGCAGTGCCAGTATCTTTTTTCGGTCCAACATCTCTATTCACTTCCCTCCCCGAGTATGGCGCCAAGTCTCCGAAACTCCGTATCCTTCCTGCCTCCAAGCTGTTCTGCCCTGCGATACATTTCAACTGCCATGTCCTTCCTGCCTTCACTGGCCAGATAAAAACCGTAATCTATGTATCCTCCCGGATCCTCCGGATATCGCCTGATCAACGCTCCGTACGCTTTTTCCGCCTCTTTTTTTCTATTATGCTCCGCCAGCATCCTGGCCTTTTTTCTCTGTATCCCTACCCTGTCTTCCTCTCTTTCCATAACATTCATATATTGATCCGCAGCTTCCAGCCATGGATCCAGCCCATATCGGTCTGCCGTTCGCTCATAAAAAGCTGCTTTTTCCCGCAAAACGGTCTTATTATCATAGGCATTCCCAGCTTTTGTTTCCATCTTCCTTATGAGGCTCCTCTGCACTTCGTCGATATCCTTAAATGTCTTTAGTTCCTGACCCTTTTGTCCATAAACCCTATATAGAAAATATATCTGCCGGAAACTGAAAGCCTTTTGTTCGAACCTTTCAAGAACCTTTTGCAGTTCAGCGGGCTTATATGTGCCGCCGCTAAGGATATCCGCAATCTCCGTGCAGGCCTGTCCAATCCCGGAAGGTTTCTGCTGCATCGACAAATATCTGTATGCCAAAGCAGGATCAGGAGAGTATCCGCCATCCCCCTCCTTCCCCTGTAGATACATCTCTCCCATGGTCATCAACAGATGTTCTTTTCCTGCGGCAGAAAATTCTTTTGCCTCTATGAATTCTGCGAGGACCTGCAGGCCTTCCTTTTCTTTTCCCACTGATTTAAAGTATTCTAAAAGACATTCATATGCAGATGCTCTTCCGGGTTGTTCATTTATGGCCATCTCAAAGTAGCGGACTGCCAGACCTGATAATTTCCCCCGCTCTTTCCCTGCCTCCTCCTGTGCCATGGACAGATAGCGGGTATATGCCGGCTGGCCTTTCTTCCCGGCAAATCCGATGTATATACTGATCGTGACAGCAGCACATAACACTGCGGCACCGCACCGGTTCCTGAATCTCCTCACTTTTAAACGCTGCAGCCTTTTTTGGACTTCTGCGGCAGATAACAGCCGGTCTTTTTTCTCTGATTTCATGCATCCTTGAAGAAGCCTGACAAATCCATTGGAAAGTCCATAGTTTCTATCATCCGCCCATTGATTCTCTGCTGGATGATTCCCTGTGGCCATATGATATAAAGTCACTCCAAGACTGTAAATATCACTCTGTTCGTCTACCTGTCCTGAAGCATCCATCTGTTCAGGCGGAGCATACCCCCGGGTCCCCTGTCTTTTGTTCCCTTCCTTTCCTAACTTCGCAGAGCCGAAATCAATCAAGGTTAGACTTCCTCCCTTTGAAATCATCAGGTTTGCCGGCTTGATATCGCAGTGTATCACCGCCGGATTCCTCCCGTGGAGATAGCACAAGATACTGCAAAGCTGGATTCCCCACAGAACGGCCTGCCGCTCAGACACTCTCCCATGTCTTTTGATATATTCTTTCACTGTAATACCCGGGATATAGTTCATGGCCAGACAGACTGAATCCTTTTCCATGAACACTTCGATCAGCCTTGGAAGACCCGGATGATCTAAGTTCTTTAGGATCTCACCCTCCAAAAGACCTCCCAGCACTTGGCTCTTAACTCTCTTGATCGCAATATATTGGCTATGTCTTGAATCCCAGGCCAGATATACGTCACCCTCTCCTCCCCCGTCAATCTTTCTTAAAATGTGACAAGTTTCTGTAAAATCCCTGTTCATCTCATGATACTTTCACCACGATACAGGAGAGATTGTCCAGCTCTCCCCTTTCTTTTACCTTATCAAAACAGCTTCTGACCCACTGTCTCATCTCATCCTTGGATGCTTCCACCTCATAAATCTCTTCTTCCCTGAGCATGCCATAGAAGCCGTCGGTACAAAGTAAAAATTCCATGCCAGGCTTAAGCCTGCCGTTGTAGCAGTCTATGGTAATCTCCTTTGTGACACCGATACACTGCATCAGTATATGTTTTCTCGAATCTGTCTTTGCCTCCTCTTTGGTCAGCAGTCCCCGGCTCACTTCCTCCTGGACCAGTGTGTGGTCTCTGGTGACATACTTCTGCTCCCTGTCAAACCAATAGGCCCTGGTATCCCCGATATTCAGCACGAAAAAGCGGCGGTCTACGGCAAACAGAAGTGTCAGTGTACTGCCCATGGAATCTCCGTATTCTCTGCTTAAGAGAATCAGCCTGTGGTTGATCTTCTTGATGGCGGCCACCAGTTCCTTCTGGATCCTGGTGATCTTCATCTTTTGTTTCAGGAGAACCGGAAGTGTATGAGTGAACCAGCGATCCAGGGAACCAACGATATATCCGCTGGCGATTTCCCCTCTGCTAAGTCCTCCCATACCGTCACACATGGCCGCCATCAGTATCTGCTTTCCGTATAATTCCTCTTCTTTTAAGAGATAAGAGTCCTGGTTGGAGTCTCTGCCGTTGCCCATGTCGGTCATCTCTACAATTTGAAACATAATGTAAATCCTCCTTTTATTTCCATTTATTAATTTGATTATACATTTATTTCCAATCTATGTCAAACGGATTTTAAAAAATATTTATTGACTTTTTCTCAAGACTATTATATTATTGTACTAGATAGTTAATACAAGAAAGTGAGGTACACTATGGCATGGGAATTAACTGATGACCGGCCGATTTATCTTCAGCTGATGGAACATATCCAAGGCAATATTCTTTCCGGTATTTATCCCCTGGGAGGAAAGCTGCCTTCTGTAAGGGATCTGGCGGCTGACGCTTCCGTCAATCCCAATACAATGCAGAAAGCACTGTCTGAACTGGAACGGATCGGCCTGCTCTATTCCCAGAGGACCAGCGGACGATTCGTCACCGAAGATGAAAAGCTGATTCGATCACTGCAATCTTCGATTGCCGAAAAAGAAATCGCTGAGTTCTTAAAGAAGATGGAGCGGTATGGTCTGACAAAAGAAGATATCATCAACTTAATACAATGACAATGAGAGGTATGTATATGAATTATATTCTTGAATGTAATAACCTTTCCAAGGTCTACTCTGGATTTCTAGCCTTGGACAGACTAAATTTAAAGATCCCTTCCGGGCGGATCATCGGATTGTTGGGCCCTAACGGAAGCGGAAAAAGTACACTGATCAAACTGATCAACGGTCTTTTGACACCGACAGAAGGAGACATCCTTTTTGACAGCCAGCCTTTGGGTATTCACTCCCGGGAACACATTTCCTATCTTCCGGACCGCATGTATCTGCCGGAATGGATGAAGATCCATGAAGTATTTACTTATTTTGATGACTTTTATAATGATTTTAATATGGAAAAGGCACTTTATATGCTGAAGGATCTGGGAATCGATGAAAATAAGCGTCTGAAAGCACTGTCAAAGGGAACCAAGGAGAAGGTCCAGCTGATTCTGGTCATGAGCCGGAGCGCTAAGCTGTATCTTTTGGATGAGCCCATCGCCGGTGTCGATCCTGCAGCCCGAGATTACATCTTAAAAACCATTATTTCCAATTACAATCCCGATGCCAGCCTGATCATCTCCACCCACCTGATCAGTGACATCGAGACGGTCCTGGACGATGTCCTGTTTTTACAGAACGGTAAGATTACTCTGTCCGCAACAGTGGATCAGATCCGTGAAGAAAAGCAAAAATCTGTAGACCAGTTATTCAGGGAGGTGTTCAAATGCTAGGAAAATTACTGAAATATGAACTGAAAGCAACCGCCCGGTATTTTGTCCCTCTGCTGGCAACCTTCGGCGGAATCACACTGCTGTTTAAGCTGTTTATGGCAATGATCGGCTTTGGAAATGATCCGCTGCGCATGACATTCAGCATCTTTATCGTGACCATTTACGTGGTTGCTGTCATTGCTTTGTTCCTCATGTGCTTTATCATTTCGTTTTTCCGTTTTTACAAGAACTTTTACACAGATGAAGGCTATTTGAGCTTTACGCTCCCGGTTTCCATCAATCTCCAGATCCTGAACAAGCTTCTGATCAGTATTTTTTGGGTGGTGGTATCCACTGCGGCGTTCTTTCTCTCCATCTTTATCTTCCTGGCAGGTACGCCGTATTGGAATGATTTCTTCCACTTGATGTCCCTTTCCTTCCAGGAATTTAGCAAGATCGATGCAGGTATCAGATTCTTGTTCATCACAGAGACCTTGACCGCTTTAGTGCTCAATGCTGTGGCATCACCGCTGTTTATATATCTGTGTATCACCATCGGAGGACTTTTGCCAAACCACCGTCTGGCGGCGTCCATAGGAACTTACTTCCTTGCAACTGCGGCACTCTCACTGGTGACCAATATTTTTTCATCCATTTTTCCGAACTTCATGAACTTTACAGGACTTGAAGAATTCTGCTATTATCTGATGCCTATGATGCTGATCGGCTGCATTATAGAAATCTTTGTTTCTTTCTTCCTGACAAGATACCTCATGGAACGGAAGACCAATCTTTAAGATCAATAAAGCCGGCAGGTGAGAAATTCTCACTCTGCCGGCTTTACAACTGCATTCACCTGAAATTGTCTAATCCTCTTCCTTTACCATTTCCAGATCTGCTTCCATGACTTTGATATCTCCACGGATTTTTTCGATTAGATTAAACAAATCAATATAATCCGCTTCCGGATAATCCATATGGGATTCAAAATACTGCCGTCCGACCTGCTCATACAGATCATCCAATTCACGCTTTGCAACACGGATATCATTTTTAATCTTTGCGGTATCCGCTACTTCCCTAGCTTTTTTTGCCGCTGCCTTCCCTGTAGTTGTAATTGTCTGTTCAATCTTATCAAATAAATCCTTTGGCATAATCAACGTCTCCTAACTAATATATTTTTCTTAAATTATACCTTATAAAGCGTAGCGCGTCCACCCGTAGGGTATGAAATACGGGATGCCCTACTGGGTATACCTTATCGTGCGAAGTGCGTCCACCCGCAGGGTATAATATGTTCCACATAATTTCCGTTCGGCTCTTAGAATGCCTCACTCCAATCATGCAGAACATAGACATAATGTCTGCTAGATAAGAATGACCTCTAGACCAAAGATGCCATACTACATTGTTTTTCACTATTGTTGGAAGGATACCATCCCAGCGCCGAATAGAAATAATGGACAAAATTTATACCCTACCGTGCGAAGTACGTCACCCCCAAAGAATATAAGACATGGGATGCCCTTTTTAAATTTACCATTTTGTGCATTTTGCCCGGAGGGGTATTTTCTTAATATAAGGAGTTTTGTATAACTTTTGTACTGTAAATAACAAAAGTCCGGCAGTGCCGGATTTCTGAATGATGTTTATTAAATTGGGGGATCTACCTCTAAAATTTATAGGCAGTAAATCCTAGACCAGCCATGGATAATTGTAAACCCTTGTTAATATTAATCGCCGATAAAAAAAGCTACAGAAAAGTGCAGAATAACATTTTAATACAACTCTTGTTACTGTTAATCTTTCTTATGCGGAGACCTACGCAATTCTTTTCAAATTTCAATACAACTCTTGTTACTGTTAATCTACGCAGTATGCGAACTTAAAAGATCGCCTTGATGATTTCAATACAACTCTTGTTACTGTTAATCCAACGCTTTTAAGCCATTCTTCTTTTTCATTATAGTCAGTTTTCCTGATAAAATCAATGTTTGTTCTCTTTTTTCCCAACCGATTCCGTTTTTTTCAATTTCAAAGCCAATCCCCCATCCATTGGCTTAATTTGGACGTCTCCTGAGTCTTTTTAATTTTTGCGGTTGGGAAATAATCATTGCTCACTTTGCCTGCCTCTCTTAGAAACCATTCAACCAAAAGGGCATAAAAAGACAGCTGCGCGATTACAGCTGTCTTTCTACAATCTTCATTAAATATTCAATATTTTCTTTACTTCTTCTTCCATCTGTGCTGTCTCACATACAGTATCGTGGAGGATCGGTGCCGTCCTGATCTCCTCGATGGCGTTCGGCACGGCCACTCCTGAAATTCTATGTAATTCATCCACCAGCTCAAAATCAGACTTTTCATCATATTTGATATCAATGGCGTTCATCACACTTCTTGTGAACTTGTATGGGCTGGCTGTAGATGCGATCACTGCCGGTGTCTTATCGCCGCTGTCCTTGACATACTTGTCGTAGGCCACAGAAGCCACTGCCGTATGTGTGTCCAAAACATAGTTTTGCGCATCGTAAACCTGTTTGATCTTTTCCATTGTCTCTTCTTCCGTAGCATAAGCTCCAAAGAATTCAGAAAGCTGGTCTCTCATCTCTTTTGTGATCTCATATGCGCCGTCTGTTGTCAGTGCATTCATAAACTTCGCACACTGGTCAGCATCATTTCCTGTGATCCTGTAGATCATACGCTCTAAGTTGCTGGAGATCAGAATGTCCATGGACGGAGATGAAGTCACAACGAATTCACGCTTTCTATCATATTCTCCTGTCTGGAAGAAATCAAATAACACTTTATTTTCATTGGAAGCACAGACAAACTTGCCGATTGGGATTCCCATCTGTTTTGCATAGAAGGCCGCCAGAATATTGCCGAAGTTTCCGGTAGGCACGACCACGTTCATTGGCTCTCCCGCTTTTACGGTGCCTTTGCTGACCAGCTCTGCGTATGCTTTTACATAATATACAATCTGCGGAACCAGACGTCCGATGTTGATAGAGTTCGCTGATGAGAACTGATATCCGTTCTCGTCCATAACCTTCGAAAGCTCCTTATTGGAAAACATCTTTTTAACCCCTGTCTGGGCATCATCAAAATTGCCGTTGATACCGATCACGAAGGTATTGTCCCCCTTCTGGGTCAGCATCTGCTTTTCCTGGATCGGGCTCACACCGGACTTTGGATAGAATACAATGATCTTAGTTCCCGGCACATCGGCAAATCCCGCCAACGCTGCTTTTCCTGTATCACCTGAAGTTGCGGTGAGGATGACAATCTCATTTTTTACTTCATTCTTTTTTGCAGATGTCACTAAAAGGTGAGGGAGAATGGAAAGTGCCATGTCTTTAAATGCGATAGTAGAACCGTGGAACAGTTCAAGATAGTAAGCATCTCCTACTTTCACCAGCGGAGCGATCTCCTTTGTATCAAACTTTTCATCATATGCGTTGGCGATACATGCCTTTAACTCTTCTTCTGTAAAATCCGTGAGGAATTCCTTCATCACTGCATATGCGATCTCCTGGTATGTCATCTTTGTCAGGTCTTCCACAGAAACCTGAAGCTTCGGAATGGAATCCGGTACAAAAAGCCCTCCGTCGTTTGTCAAACCTTTCAGAATCGCTTCGGAAGCTGTTGCTGTCTCTTCCCTGTTTCTTGTACTACGATAAACTAAATTCATAATTACCCGCCTTTTTATCTGGTTTTATATCATCTTCAAGGCCTTGTAACGGCCCCATTTTTCTTTGGCTATGATTATAGCATACTTGTGATTTGCGGTCTAGCACGAAATCCTGTACATTATGCCGCTTTCTCGTATTTTCTTTCCCTTTACCTGTCACTCTTCCATGGCGTAGGCAAGCATCAGTTTCACCCCGCTTAAAAGCGCGCGCTCATCCATATCGAATCGGCTGTGATGATTCGGAAATTGATCTTTGCCGCCGCCTACAAATGCAAATGCACCCGAGATCGTCTTTAAATAGTTGGAATAGTCTTCCCCGAGCATCATCGGCGGCACATGGACAAATTCATCCTCGGAAAATACCTTTTCTGCCCCCTGTCTGGCCCTATTTACTGCCGCCAGACCGTTTACCAGAGGCGGGTGGCTGGAAGGAGGATAATCTACAACCGCCTCTCCGCCCAACTGCCCCGCAGTGCTTCGGGCGATCTCAATAACACGCTCTTTGACCATCTGCTCCGTTTCCTCAGAAAATGTGCGGACCGTCCCTTCCAGTCTGGCATGGCCGGAGATCACATTTCTTGCTGTTCCAGATACCATTTTACCCACTGTGACCACTGCGGAATCCAAGGGATCCAGATTCCTGCTGACTACGGTCTGCAGATTCATGATCGTGGCCGCAGCGATCACTGTGGCATCCGTACACAAATGTGGCTTGCCCGCATGGCCGGCCCTCCCAGTAATATCGATCGAAAACCAGTCTGTTGCCGCCATTCTGGGGCCGGCCTCCACAGAGATCTTTCCTGCCTCAATACCGGAAAAAATATGAAGGCCGAAGATCTCATTTACACAGTCCAACAAGCCGGACTCCAACACCATATTGGCTCCCTGGGCAGTCTCCTCCGCAGGCTGAAAAACCAGGAGGATTTTTTTCTTTAATTCCTTTTCATGCTTTTTCAGTATTTGGGCAGCACCGAGGAGAACCGCCATATGTCCGTCATGACCACACGCATGCATGTATCCCGGACTCTCAGACATAAAAGGACACCCTGTCTCCTCTTCCACCCGCAGAGCGTCAATATCAGCTCTCAGAGCTATGACCCGGCTGCCTTCCCCGATCTCGGCGACCGCCCCTGTGGGGTTTAAGGATGTATACGGTATGTTCATCTCCTGCAGCTGTCTCTTTATATATCTGGTTGTCTTTTGTTCCTCAAAGGCCGTCTCCGGATGCCTGTGCAGATCTTGTCTGTATTGTACGATCTGTTCCATAGCAGCATTGACTTCGCGAATAATATCCATAGCTGTTCCCTACCGCTTTCCAAACACATTTTTGATAAGATAAATTAAAAGTAGGATGAGGATGAGCGGCCCGATAAAACGGAGTGCTACAGCAAATACACTGCCGACCAGGACAACCACGATGATCAGCGCAGCCAGGCAGCCTATTTTGGATAAAAATGAATCAAAAACAAAAACTTTCGATGAACTCTGTTCTTCACCTGCTGGTTCTTCATAGGTATCCTCATAGTAAATCTGCTCCCCGCCTTTCGTTTCAATGATCGATTTAGCTATCAGCCTGGGGCTTCCCAGTTCTTCTAAGATTTCCCGCTCAGTTCTGCCCGCTGCTTCCTGACGGCTGAAATAATCCCTGTAATAAGAAACAGAATCCTCAATCTCACTCTCCGCTACCTGTCCCTCCAGAGTCTCCCGGAGTTCCTTTAAAAACTCATATTTCGTCATCGCATGTCTCCTTTGGTATCTTTTTCTCTCTAAAATATCAGTAAAAGACCTCAGCCTCACTCAAAACGCGGAACTGACCGTCCCTGACTTCAGCCGTACTGATAGAACAATTCTTAAGCTTTGGCCCTTTCCAAAAGTCCCTGATCTCTCTTTGATACATATTAGTCAGCATCCCGTGGATGAAAGCTCCGTGGGTAAATAAGATCACACTTTCTGCTTCTTTTTCCATCGGAAGTATAAATTCCTCTAAAAATATCCTGGATCTTTCTACTACCTGAGCCGGAGTCTCCGCTCCTTCAATATAGGCCATCTGTTCCGGCCGGTCAAAGAAATCCAGAATCGGTTCTTCTCTTTCATATAATTCATTGATGTGTGCCCCTTCATAAGGTCCGAAGTTGGCCTCCTTAAGCCGTTCATCCTCCAGCAGAGGGATCCCTCTGCCCTCCAGGATGATCTCCCCTGTTTCTCTCGCTCTGCTCAGCGGGCTCGTGTAGGCCGCATCAAAATGGAAATCTTTCAGTGCTCTCCTGGTGAGCCTGGCTGCTTCCCTGCCCGCTTCACTCAGATCCACGTCTGACTGCCCCTGAATCCTCCGCACTTTATTCCATGGAGTTTCTCCGTGCCTCATCATATATAACTTCAATAAAATTCCTCCTCATCTGTTACCATACCTTATATCCGTCAAGAACTATTTTAACGTATTTATCAGCTTTGTACCATAGTATTTTCAGGACTTTTGTGACTTCGCTCTATGAGAAATATGTGCATTTATATACAGATTATTATAAAATCATAAAAAACTATGGCATTTTTATATTATTTTGCTATACTAAGTGTATAAAATGATACTAATCCTGAATGATTTGGAATAGAGTTAGAGAGGACAACTTATGAAAATTGAAATTGGAGACAAAATCACCCTTGCAGAAGAGGTCACTGACGAACTGACCGCCGCCCGCTGGGGAAGCGGAAGCCTTCCGGTTTATGCTACACCTGCCATGGTGCTTCTGGTAGAAAAAGCCGCTGTAAAGCTGCTGGAAGGAAAGCTTGATGACGGCATGACAACTGTCGGCACCAACCTGAACATTTCCCATGTTTCCGCAACACCCGTTGGCTGCAATGTCACCTGCCAATGCCACCTGACAGAGATCAACCGCAAGAAGCTGGAGTTTCAGGTTGAGATTATGGATGACAAAGGCCGCGTCGGTATCGGTACCCACGAGCGCTACATCGTAGCTGCTGATTCATTTTTAGACAATGCAAAGCAAAAGCTGAATTAACATAAATAAATACTATATGAAAGAAAAACTGCCAGTCCCTAACTCCAGGGCTGGCAGTTTTTAATATCGTATTTTAATGTTTTCCCTTAAGGATCGGTGAGATCCTCTTATAGACAAGAAATGTGATCACAACACTGAACATACCTTTGACAAAGGTGAACGGCATATTAAACCAGATCAATGCATCCCATAAGTTCTTGACATTGTGGTTGATCGCCTGGTAAGCACCGATGATCGCTTCCATCGGCATAAAATTCTCATAAACCGGATAGACGATAAAATAGTTTGAGAAGATACTCACAACCGCCATCATCACAGCTCCTATGAGAGCACCGATCAAAGCACCTTTCTGTGACTTATTTCTTTTGTAGATCAATCCTGCCGGAAGTACAAAGCAGACTCCCAGGATAAAGTTGGAAAGTTCACCGATTCCGCCGGAAGTGGTGTGCAGAACATTGACAACATTTTTAATAAAGCAGACTGCGATTCCTGATACCGGCCCCATGGAAAAGGCTGCGATCAGGGCAGGAAGCTCGGAAAAGTCCATCTTAACAAATCCAGGCATAATAAACGGCACGCTGAATTCAAAAAACATTAAAATGGTCGCCAAAGCTCCCAGCATTGCAGTTACTGTGATCTTTCTAACATTTACTTTACTCACTGTTACAGTTTCATTCATCATTTTCTTTCTCCTCCATTTAACAATGCTTTTATGATACGGAAACCTTCTGAATCTATCCCGTAAAATAAAAAACGCCCTTGTCACCAAAGACAGGGCTACACCGAACGATACAAAAATACCGTCCTTCGTTACTTCTTCCATCCAGACTATACTGTTGGTTTGAGATTCACACTCAATCGGCCTTTCGGTTCGCGGACTCATCTCCCCCTAAGTGGAGTATCACCGCCAGTCGAGAATTGACGCTTCCTGCGTCTCACTCTGCCCTGAAGTTGGAGAATCTAATATTCTCTACTTCGATATGCAATTTTAGACTATGTTTATTATAGACAAATATTTCCCGTTTGTAAAGTGATCCTAATAACTTTTTTCTTTCATCTGCTGTTTTCCCTTCCCCGCTTTACAGCGCTGCGATAATTTGGTAAACTTATAACAATTGGCCTTTTAGGCCATCTACATACAGATTGAACTATAAAGGAGAGATAAGCTTATGGGTATGCATAGAATCAACAAAATGCCGTCTCCGGAAGAACTCCAGCAGGAATTTCCGATGAGCGATGAGCGATGAGGCAAAACGCATAAAAATAGAGAGAGATAAAGAAATACGAAAGGTTTTCACAGGGGAATCTGATAAATTTATCGTGATCATCGGGCCGTGTTCCGCAGACAATGAGGAAGCTGTCATGGATTATCTGGGCCGCCTTGCCGGAGTCCAGAAAAAAGTAGCGGACAAGCTTCTGATGATCCCGAGGATCTATACAAACAAACCAAGGACAAACGGCGCCGGATATAAAGGCATGATCCATCAGCCTGACCCTGAGAAGGCACCGGACATGGCTGCCGGCCTCCGCTCTGTGAGAAAACTTCACATTGATGCCCTGGAAGCCTTCCATATGCCAGCTGCCGATGAAATGCTCTACCCAGGAAACTGGCCTTACATGGAAGATATCTTATCCTATGTAGCTGTAGGTGCACGTTCTGTAGAAAACCAGCAGCACCGTCTGACAGTCAGCGGATTTGATATCCCTGCCGGAATGAAAAACCCTACCGGAGGCGACCTCACCGTCATGATGAACTCCATCGTTGCCGGACAGGGCAGCCACAACTTCATTGCAAACGGCTACGAAGTGGAAACAGACGGAAACCCTCTGACCCATGCGATCCTTCGCGGTTCTGTCAACAAACACGGAAACAATGTGCCCAACTACCATTATGAGGACCTAACCCGCGTTGCCTACATGTACGAAAAGTTTGGCCTTGCAAATCCTGCGGTCATCGTGGATGCGAACCACTCTAATTCCTCAAAACAGTGGGACCAGCAGCCAAGGATCGTCCAGGAAGTTCTCCACAGCAGAAGCTTCCTGCCTGAGATCAAGTCTCTCGTCAAGGGTATGATGATCGAAAGCTACATTGAGGACGGAAGCCAGCCGATCGGAAACGGTGTCTACGGCCAGTCCATCACAGATCCATGCCTCGGCTGGGAAAAAACCGAAGAATTACTTTACAATATGGTTGAACATGTTTAAGATAGCCGGATTGATATAACTTTCCAATAAGCATCCGATTACCAGTAACAAAAGTTCCAGTTGGATTGAGAACTTCTTTAAGAAGGAATGACCTGTATCAAAGGTTATTTCTTCTTTTTTTTCATCCCTGACATTTCTCTGATACAGAAGGTACATAGACCCCCCGTAGCAGATATAGTGTGGAAACAGGCTCAAGATCACAATAAAAAGCCCGGCGATCCCCAGGTTCACCACCTGCAGTGACAAAATAGATCCCAGAAAAAAGGAAAGGCAGAACAGCCCGCCGTACAAGAGCACCACTGGTTTTAAGATAAATCCGACCAAAAACAGGATGCCGTACTGCTTTCCCCGCTTAAACAAAATATAGGGGAGCAGGCTGCTCCCTGATATGTATAGACCCTTGCCTCCCAGCACAAGGGAATCCATCTGCCCTCCGTATTCCAGGTAGTCTTTATACACCGCATTGGTAAAAAGGCTCCCGAGCACAAGCCCTGTCAGCACAAATACGCCAATGAAAAACTTTCTCCGCTCCATTTTGTCTCCTCCCTGATATCATTTGCCCCAAAAACCATACCCACAGCCTCGGGTGGGCGCGCTTTGCGCGTTAAGGTATTAGAAAAGGAGCCACATAAAATTATATGTGCTCCTCCGATGCATTATGTATGATTCTTTGGGTTGCAAGTGTTCAAGGCCTTTTCATATTCAGGTAAGTCATAATCCCGGAGATGGTTTTGGCGTCAACGATCTCTCCTTTAAAAATCATATCCTTCACTTTTTCCGGTGTCATCTCATACACATCAATAAATTCATCCTCATCCAGATTCTGCTCCGTCTTTTGCAGTCCGGTTCCCACAAAGATCGGAATCTTCTCATCACAGAAGCCGATTGCCGTCACGATGGTTATGAGATGTTCTATCTTTTCTGCCCTGCATCCTGTCTCTTCCTCAATTTCACGTTTTACACAGTCGTAACCGCTCTCCCCCTTTTCGATTCCTCCCGCCGGTATCTCATAGGTCATAGCATCCAGTGCGTTTCTGTACTGGCGGACCAGCAGGATATTTCCCTCCTCTGTCACCGGAATGATAGCCGCCGCCCCCGGATGCTTAACCAGATCCCAGGTCACCGTATTGCCATTCGGCAGGGTGATGATGTCTTCGTAAAAGCCTACCACCTTTCCCTGGTGTACAAGGTTTTGCTTTATCTTCTTATAATCGTTCATTTTGCTCCTTTCTTTCTGCAATATAAAACGGACCGTCCCTCTGTATACAGCGCGAAAACAGCATCCTGCCTGCACGGCAGAATACTGTTACAATTAACTTTCGTGGAGCAGCTCCTTTTGAATCACATCAACCTACATTTTATATGCCTTCTGATTAGTGCAATTCAAAAGAACAACAGGCGCCGTTCTACGATAGTTTTCACCAGTTCACGAGGCCTCGCATTTTAAGAGTTTAACGAAAATCATGTGGAAAATGGATTCCTTTTATTTTAACGGTTATACTCTTCGATCACACGCTGTACAATAGGGCTGTCTGGCTCCAGGCCGGTATATTTGCACACCGCCTGCCCGATTCCCAGCTCCTTGATCTCCTTTTGGAGCTTCTGTGCGTTGGCATCCCTCGGCTCCGCATACTTAAAACCGGCCGCCATCCCTTTTGCAATGGCGTCAAAGCAGACTCCGTGTTTCAGACACAGCTGGGCTGCACCTGTGAGCCGGTCTCCTTTTGATAGCTTCCGGATCGGGTCATATCCAACACGGTAAATAGAATCTGGAAGCACTCCCTGAGCCGGAGCAAAATACACAAGATTGTGCAGTTCTTCCGGTGTAATCGGGTATTCCTTCATGACGGCTTCCGTCAGTTCCTCAACAACTTCTTTGACAACCTGCGCAATCTCAGGGTCGGCCTCTGACTCAGGAATCGTATGATATCCCTTAAGATACCCCATATATGCCAGTGTAGCATGAGGCCCATTGACCGCAATAACTTTGATGTCTTTTAACATCTCGATCTTGTCTGTAAGCTCCATCCACTCCACGTCACTGATATCATTGTTTACCGGCTGCTGGATCAGAAGAGAATTCACCGCCACCGTGTCGATATGTACATCATAATTACTGCTTGCATCCGTGCTTCTTCGTATAATAGAATCACGGATCACCACATTTTGGTCAAACCAGTTTCTTGCATCCTGGGATAAGTCTTTCTTGAAGGCCTCCGTGATTCCCGGGATCAGATAGTTTTTGTTTGTAATGCAGATCATTGTCAATTTGCGCTCCGGATGCACCTTAAAAAACTCTTCAAAGCACTTTGCCAAATACTCGGCCGCTTCCTCAAAATCTTCCGGATATAGCGGCAGAACGATTACATCGGTCTCCAGAAAAGCTTCCATACAAGAATATGCTTCATCACATGGAAACGCTTGAAAATTTTTGACCGTACGGTTTTGAATCTCATCCACACGGTGCACCTTCACGTAGTAACATCCGTGCTTCAAAAGTTCCTCTGAGACCCTCGGATCCTTATCCAGAAAGGTAATATTCCACCCTGCATTGTCGAATGTCTCTCCTACAAAGCCCTTTCCCAAACGTCCGGCTCCCACAATCAATACATTTTTCATTCTTTCCTCCAAATCTGTCTTCTGCCCACAGGCAGTTTCTATTTACTGGTCAGAGTCTGTGATCAGATAGGTAATATCTCCCGTCTTACATATCACATAGTTTGAAACAGACCCAATCTTTTCCCTTGTGACAAGTGCCGCGGTCTGGTATGAAACTGAGAGCATTTTCTGTTTTAGCTGGCATTCCTCCATGGAGGAATGACTGATGCCCACCTCATTGCTCATGCAGTAAATCCCCATAAAATATAAGTCCGGGTGCAGGGAGTCCAGCTGTTTGATGACTTCATATCCCAAAGTGGCCATGGATGATTTGTAGAGGTTCCCTCCCAGAGTGATCACGTCTACATTCGGATAATCCCGCAGAAGGAGAATGATCGGAATGCTGTTGGTAATGATCGTGCAACGGATATGCTGGTCCAGCTGCTTGACCAGCTGATAATTTGTCGTGCCGTCATCAATCAAGACCACAGATCCCGCTTTGATCAATTCTGCGCCTTTCTTAGCCAGACGTATTTTCTCCTCCTGGTTCAGGTCGATCCTCACGTCAAAATCTTCCTTCAAAGGCCCGTTTTTGACTGCCCCGCTGTGAACCTTTTTAAGCAGCCCCCTCTGATCCAGTTCTTTGATATCTCTGCGGATCGTATCCTCGGAAACTCCCAGTCTCACACTCAGTTCGCTTGCAATTATTTTCTTTTCCACGGACAGAATCTCTAAAATCTTATCCTGTCTTTCCGCCTTAAGCATCTTCATCGCTTCACCTTCTCCTATATTTGTTGTCTCATTAATGACATTATAACGAATCCTCCGGAAAAGGAAAAGCAAAAGCAGGTACTAAATGTTCTTTAATAACTCCATGATCTCTTTTTTATTCTTCGCATACCTCATCTTTTCTATGTTTTCCTCCTCGGCACAGATCAAAGCAATGTTGCTTAACATATTCAGGTGAGTTCCATCCTTGCCCGCAATGCCGATGACAACGTATGCCGTATTCCCATCCCCAAAATCAACTCCTTCCGGAATCTGGAGAACAGAAAGCCCTGAGGTGTAGATCTCCGGATCTGACGATTCGATTCCATGGGGGATCGCCAGATGGTTTCCGATATAGACAGAAAATCTTTTCTCCCTCTCCAGCATGTGTTCTATATACTTGGGCGACGTATATCCGTTTTCATTGAGGATCTTTCCTGCATACCGGATCGCCTCCTCTTTATCCTTGACCTTCACATTTAAAACAATGTTGTCCTCAGATAAGATAGGTTTTCCTTTTTCTTTTCCGTTTCTCTCCTCAATCACTTCCATCGCCTGGTCATAATCAGCCTCCTTAAGGAAATTTTTGATGGCAAGAAATTCTTTACCCTCATTGTCCACACTGATCCTGGCCCTCTCGATCAATCCTTCCAGTGTGATAATCATATCTGCCGCAGGGTCAATCTGGCTGGCTGATGAATTCTTTACTGTGATGTCCTTATATCCTTCCTTCTGCAGCCGGTTTTTCAGCACCGACGCCCCCATGGCGCTGGAGCCCATCCCGGAATCACAGGCAACAATAATATAGCGGATTGCTCCCCCTATAGAGGGTCTTCGGACACTTGACCGCTCTTTCGGCCTGTTTTCCTTTTTTCTCATGTTGACACCTGCCACGGCTAGATCTGCCTCTTCCTCCGGGGAACCCACAGTCTTTAAAATAAACGAACCAATCAGCAGTGCCACGACAAATCCGGCGGTGATCGCCACCACATTCGCCACTGCCGCATCCTTCGGTGTCATGATCGCAATGTTGATCAAACTGCCCGGAGACGGCATTCCCACAAGTCCTCCGCCTAACACGACCAAAAGGAACAAGGATGTGGCGAGTCCGCCCATAGTGGCAAAAATCATGATGGGATTTGCCAGCACAAACGGAAAATAAACTTCTCCGATTCCTGCAATCCCCGCGATGAACATTGCCATAGGAGCGGTCTCCTTCGCTTTTCCTTTTCCGAATACAGCGATGGAGCAAAGAGTTCCCAGCAGCGGTCCGCAGTTTGAATCCAACAGAAACATAAGGGATTTCCCCGCTTCCTGGGCTTGGGCAAATGCGATAGGTGAGATAATCCCGTGGTTTACAGCGTTATTTAAAAACAGCACCTGGGCAGGGCACATGAACACTGCCAGCAGAGGGATCAGTTTTCTTGTTATCAGGAAATTGATTCCTGCTGTTAAAAACGCAATAATTGCATTCACCACCGGCCCGATGATCAGATAGCCAAGGATAGCCAGTGCGAATCCAAGGATACCTAGGCTGAAGTTATTTATGAGCATTTCAAATCCCGGTTTGATCTTACCCTCCACTGCCCGGTCAAATTTCTTTAAAAGCCACGAGGACAGCGGTCCCATGATCATAGCTCCACTGAACATGGTGATGTCAGATCCCACAATGACACCCATGGTCGTAAATGCTCCGATCACGCCTCCCCTCTGGCCATGGATATTATAGCCTGCCGTATATCCAATCAAAAGCGGCAGCAGATAATTCAGTATCGGCCCCACCATCTCATTTAGTTTCTCATTCGGCATCCATCCTGTGGGGATGAACAGGGCCGCCAGAAGCCCCCACCCCACAAATGCGCCCAGGTTCGGCATCACCATGCCGCTCATGTGTCCGCCAAATTTACGGATCCTGTCCAGTACCCCTGCTTTTCTTTCCATATCCTATACCTCCGACTCTCATTTTCATAGGAACATGCATTGATATATCTTCTCTCATTATGGTGCTTTTACCGTGTGGATTTTGCCCCGCTTATGTTGACGGTAGTTCCGGATATGTAGCTTGCGCGGTCAGACATTAAGTAACAGATCAGGTCAGCAACTTCGTCAAGTTTTCCCGGCCTTCCCATAGGAATCACTTTTGCATAATCGGAGGAGATATGGTTCATATCCTGTCCTCTTGTGTATGCAAGCGCCTCCCATGCCGTGTCATTGTTCATCGGCGTTCTCTCATTAATGGACGGTGCCACTCCGACTACACGGATATTATAAGGCCCCAGTTCCTTTGCCCATGACATGGTATAGGAAAGAACCGCTCCTTTTGTACCGGAATAACAGCTCTGGCCTTTTGATCCCTGCATTCCAGCCTCAGATGACATGTTGACGATGACACCAGATCTTTGCTTCACCATGAAGCGGGCAGCCGCCTGTGAACACAGGAAAACACCTTTTTGGTTTACGTTGACCATAAAATCGAAATCATCCTCCGTCATCTCATATTCCGGGCGCTTTCCGTAGAAATCTACCAGCAGTCTTGGACGGCTGACCCCCGCATTGTTCAGCAGTCCGTCGATTTTTCCGTATTTTTTTATGACCTGCTCCATCATCGCATCTACGCTGTCTTTTTTCGCAACGTTGCATTCCACAAAAAGGATGTGTTCATCATCTTTAAACTTGTCGTTATTTCTCAGATCGGCAACCACAACGTCTGCACCGTTCTTTCTGAGTGTCTCCACCACGTGCTCTCCGATCCCCTGGCTTCCTCCAGTCACGACCATTACTTTTCCACTTAAGTCCATCCAATTTTCCATGTCCATTCCCCTTTCTTTTTTGCATTATTCTGCTACTTCTTTTAGTCTTTGTGCATGTATTTGCTTGTTTCTTCTGTTATGAGCTAATAATACCAGCATATTCCCGCTTTGTCAAGCACATTTCCTGCATTTATTTGCATGTATTATCAATTAAATCTGCATATATCAACATTTATTGCGCTTTTATGCATTATTTCTGCGTTTTTTATTTTTGACCATCTTTGCGCACCAAATGCGATTTGACGCAGTCAAATAGTTTCCTCACGCATTTGTG
>OLSH01000700.1_pt1 | contig 24529 bp, 18 predicted proteins | sample 1643221 | NCBI WGS metagenome assembly OLSH01 (sample SAMEA3136681, study PRJEB25190) | human gut metagenome | biome: human gut; feature: human-associated habitat; material: faeces | place: Austria | collected 2013 | reverse complement strand
TTTTTTTCCTCCTTTGAAAGTAATGAAAAACTATAAAGTTCAAAGAACTTTATGCTTTCAGGTTCAATGCGATTTTCGCAAGTAATTTTTTCTATATTTTACACTTTTTCCCGTTATTTGACAATATATTTTTTTAGTTTTTTTGTGCAAATTAACTACTTTTTTTGATACATTCAATCATTGTTTCGTGTCTTTTTCTTGTGAATTCTAGAAAAAACAGAAATTCTTGGTCTTTCCGCTATTTCAAAAAATGGCATCACAAAAAAGGAAGATAGCACTAAATAAAGTAACTATCTTCCTTGCTTTTACTGTTTTCACATATTTTATAAATGATCCTCTTGGGAATCGTTATGCTTTTTTCTTGAAATTATGTAGACTCCCACACAAAGCAAAATAAGTACAACCAGAATCGCAATTACCATTAAAGAAATATTTTTTTGTTCTGGTTTTTCCTTATCTGTCTTGTTCTCTGGTAGATTGTTGTCTACCTCTTCTGTTTCAACAGGATCATTTTTAGCAATCGTCAAATCATTGACAGCTAACGGTTCTGACATAAAGCGGTATGCCATAATATTTTCCTGTGTTCCAAGTCTGGAATACGGCAACACGCCACCAATATCGTTTAACATTCTTTTGTTATCTTCATAACTTGTCTGTTTTGAATTCTTTGCATTCGCAAGACTACTTTCCAGTTTTTCATTAGATGCTTTTTCTCCGGCTTCGATACTCTCTGTCTGCTTTCTGGTATTTTCTTCCGATACTTTGTAAACCTCTTCTACATAATCTTCATACTGCTTATTCTGAGTTTCTATCTTATCTTTGACAGTATCTTGAGTTTTTGCCAAAGACTGCTGCAGTCCTCCGATGGCTGTATTATCTAAATATTTACCTGGAGCATACTCATTAATTGATTTTTCTAAATCACCTTGAACCTTAAGCATATTACTGTAAGCGTCATCAAATGAATCCAATGATTCCCGAACCGAGACATCCTTTTCAACTAACCGGTCTCTAGACTTACTTATCTCATCCAATCTATTTTTCGTATATGTTTCAGATGTACTTAATATATTATTGACATCATCCATAATTGTGGCCTGATTTAATTCTGGAAAATTAAGTGTATTCCAATCTGGAGTTTCAATCCCTGAAGTATATTCTATAGTACGAATACTGATTGGATTTAATGTTGCTGTTCCAGAGTTTGGAACCGGCTCGACTGTCGGCATACTAATAAAACCATCTACCATTGCATTGAGTTCTTCATCGCTCATAACTGGATATGTATCAGAATCAATCGTACTTAATTTTTTATACATATCAATCCATGACTTTCTACATCGAGAGAAATTCTCGCTATTCAAAATACCATTATAATATTCTTGCAATTTCTGATTTGCATATGCAATCTTTTCTGATTCTTGTCCTTGTACAAAAGCATCAACATTCGGTCCATCATAAACCTGATATTTTGTCCAAACAATTTCTTCGCCTTCTGTCCCTTGATCAACAATAGAATTACTTAGTGCCTCTTTGATTGTATTATAAGAAGCTTGCATATTAGCATTTTTTGTATTCACAGAAAGTTGTTTCGTTTTGAGCTCTTCAAATGCTTTCTCCAAATCACCTAATTGACTAAGATCATTCAATTTATTTTTAATATTTTTTACATGTGTTGTAACTTCATTTCTTTCCGCTTCTGTATCATCCACATATTCAGGAATTTCCATTTCCTGTCCATGCATTGTAAGCATTTTTTCATATTCTGCTGTTACACCATTTTCCTTTTTTAGACTTTCCGTTAAATCGCTAGACTGTTCTTTGATGGTATTGTCAAACTGTTCCTCTCCTTTTGCCCAGGACTCTTCGTAGGCTCTGCCGATTTCAGCAAGCAATTTATCTTCTTCCTCATAATGTGGTACAAGATCTAACACTTCTATTTTCTTATCTACTGATGTGAGTTCAGGCAACTGAATTGTTTCTGTTAAATCATCTCCTGCCACTTCACCCAATGCCTTCAAGTCACGTATATCATTATCCTTAATTGTACCAGCAGCATCCTGTACTTTATGCACTTCACTTAATACAGACGAAAGATATAACTCGCTGATACCATTATTCAAAGCAGTATATGCGTTCCCAACCGAATAAATTGCCTTTGCTTGGGCAGCCTGTGTAAGATTTTGTGCAATTGCATATTCTAAGACTGCTTTTTGTGGTGTAGAATTGATGGATTCAACAGATTCTGAAAACGTTCCTGGCAAAATTATGTAGGCACTGTATTTCCCATTTTCTATTCCCTGCTTTGCATCCTCAATACCGGTGATTTCATATTGAAGGTTCAGCGTGCCTAGTAAAGACTGGCTATAGCTTACTACTTTGTCCTGCTTTTTAATTCCTTCATCAGCATTGACAATTGCAATTAAACCTGTATCATACAATTTTTCCTTTACTGGTTTTTCTTCTTTTACTACAGCAACTGGTTTTACCTCATCGCTATTCGTTTGACGCCCTGCGTAATAACCTCCGCCCAGACAACAGCCAAGAATCAGTATTCCCACTCCTGTTTTAACAATCTTACTTTTCACATGGGCTCCTCCTTTGTATGTTTTTGCAAGTAAAATTTCATTCCTTTTTCTTAGATTTTAGATACTCTCACTCTATCAGAGTGCTAAAGTGTCTTTCGTTACATTGTACACTGTCGCCATGATATACGCAATATTTTTTGTAAAAAAATTCCACTTTTTCACTTGCTGCTTTTACAGAATATTATGGTTACAGATTACTTTTAATCACTTTTACGGCTGGAAGAAACATTCCTAATTTCTCCACCGAATATTGTTTCTCACCTACTTTTTTAATGCCCCGGTATCCAAAAAACTCCAAATATTCTTCATGTGATATTCCTTGAAAATCAAATTTCCTTGTATCTATTTCAATTAAATACACCTTATAACCTCCTTTCCTAGTTCGCTTTTTTCATATGTTTATCTTCACGTAAAAGCAGTTGCATACTGAAGTGGTTGTAAAATGAAATCTTCCATCATAAGCTTTTGTTTTCTCTTATTGATTGCAATTCTTCTTCATATTCCCGGCAAACACAACGCAGGCGTCTGATTTCAGCCTGGCATTGCTCAACTTGTTGTTCTAACTTTTCAATTTCTCTATTCTTTTGAAGAAGCTCTTCTTCTACATCATATTCAAAAAACATATATATCCTCCTAGTGTTTTATATTCCTATTTGATAAAAGATTACTATTTTAACTATCGGAAAAATGCACTTCTATTTCCGATAGTTGTAGTTTTCCCCCTATTTTTATGCTATACTTAAAGCATATTTTTAAAATGAGGTGACATCTAATTTATGAATAATCAACTTTCTTATCACAAACAGCTGATTAAAGAAAATGCTGTCAAATTGCGGAAACTACTATCTGAACTGCCACCATATATTACCGATTATTTCCGGGCAAGAGATACTACGACTTCTTCCAAGACCAAATTGTCTTATGCTTATGATTTGCGGATTTTCTTCAATTTTCTAAAAGCAAATAATCCTGAGTTATCTTCTGTAAAGATAAAAGATATTTCTTGTTCTGTTTTGGATCGGCTTAGCCCTTCCGATATAGAAGAATATATGGAATATTTGAAGTATTATGAAGATCCAGAAACAAACAGGCAGCAAACCAATAATGTTTTAGGCATTGCAAGAAAATTATCTTCTCTGCGTGGTCTTTATAATTATCTATATAAACGCCAAATGATAAAAAACAAAGTTACGGACCTGGTTGATATGCCAAAGTTACATGAAAAACCGATTACCCGGCTTGATCATGAAGAAATAACTGATTTGCTGGATTATATGGAAAGTTGCGGTGAAAATTTAACTTCTCATCAGAAAAGTTATTATAAAAAAACCATACTTCGCGATTTGGCCATTATCACGCTCCTACTCGGAACCGGAATTCGTGTTTCAGAATGTGTAGGTCTTGACATCAGCGATATCGATTTCCGAAACGATGGTTTACACATTACACGAAAAGGTGGAGATGAATCCATCATTTATTTCGGCCCGGAAGTTGAAATAGCACTTCTTAACTATTTGGAAGAGCGAGAGCAAATTAAGCCACATATAGGACATGAAGACGCACTATTTCTTTCTATGCAGAAAAAACGGATTAGTATTGATGCTGTTGAAAATGTAGTTAAAAAATACACATCCAAAATTACTGCAAAAAAAATAACTCCCCATAAGCTCCGAAGTACTTATGGCACAAATTTATATCAGGAAACAAACGATATTTATCTTGTCGCAGATGTACTGGGACATAAAGATGTCAATACCACAAGAAAACATTATGCTGCGATGCAAGATTCACGCCGGCGAGTAGCCGCAAAAGTCATCTCTTTAAGAGAGAATCCCATTGATGAGTAACCCTTTTTTCATACAAAAAGAAGAGCACATGACGTGCTCTTCTACCACCATAATATTTTTCAAATTATTTCAAATCTCATTCAAACAATTTAAACGCCCCGTACTTTTTATTTTGTCTAATTGTTAATAAGTTACTATAAAATTACGCTCCTCCTTTTCTTAAAATTCATTTTTAAATACCTCCTTCTGTTTTATTTGCATGCAATACCTGCAACCTCTTTTACAAAATTATAAATCTCACTAATGAAAATTAATCTGTGATTTTTCTCAACTGGCAGCAAAAACTGTTGCTTATAAAAAATAATATTGCATCTTATCATTAGTATAACAATAATCTTTTTATGTAAGAATGTTTGCTTTGTCATGATAATTACTATTTTGTCCTACCATTACATTTTTGCCTGAATCTTTGTATATACATGAAATTCATGTGCTCGCACAAAAGTCTTTCCATCCGGAAGACTCAAACCAAGTTGTGCCGCATACTGTATAGCATCCATCGAAGCTTTTTGCCCTTTTGGAAGTGCACGTATATAACCGGATCGGTTTCTAACCTCTTCCTGATACTCTTTTTTTGAATACTTACATAGAGTGGCCGTACTAGATGAAGAGCTTTTCCCTTTGGATTTATATGTATATTTTACCAATGGCTGGTGTGGAAAATAAAACTCCGTTTCAAGATGATCCGCCTGTTTGATGGCAAAATTTTTCTTTCGGTCAATTTCATAATCACATGTTAAAATCATATAGTTCTCCAATATAAAGTTTTCTAATGCCTCATGCCATTCGTGCCGGTTTGTATGCTCGTATATACTATAAAATGTCTGACTTTTAGTTTGATAATATCCGGAAAGCTCACCATTTCCTTTTGTTATTACCCTGTATAATAAAATCATTTCATCATTATAGACTATTTCTATAAAAATGATTTTCCGAATAAACCCTGCATTGATAAAATCTGCTGTTATGCCTGTGACTGGAAGCATATACTTACGTTTTAAAAGTTTCTCTTTGTAAAAGGATGTTCTTTTCCATTGTCTCGGGAATTCCGGCATATAATGTTGGTACTCTTTCTGTATTACAATCTCTTTTGTCCTTTCATTGATATAAGGAACTAAAGCAAAATTATTGTTATCATAAACTTTAACCGTACTCTCTAGCCTCTCAACATCAGCTACTGAACGCACCTCATATCCATAGGGTTTATAAAGCTTGTATAAAAATTCTTCTGTCAGTGGTTTTCTACCATATAAAATATCTTTATGATGTTTTTCAAGATCATAAATTGCCATATCACTATATGGATGTAAATTTTTTTGAAAAATCAGTTCCCCGTTTGCAGCAATTCCTATCACACTATCCTCTATATGGTTTCGTGAGAAATAACATCCCTGTTGCATTAAAAGACTTAAATAAGCATCAAAAATCGCTTTGTGACCTTGAGCAATTTTTACCCTCCTTTGCTGTTCAAGTAATTTACAAAAATCATAAAATCCTCGATACAAATGATTTTCTTCTAAGTACTGACAGTTACTTATAAAGAACCCATGCAAATTAGCCACGAATTTTTCCGGATTTATGGCAGCTTCTTCCATCTGCATCTCATAGGTTCTTAAAAATTGCCGCATTTCTTTATCATCGCATCGGAAGTATAATGCAAGCGTAAAATTTTCAAAATTCATTTTTTTCACTTTTGAAACAACCATACATGCAATATTAATGGTACGTTTTCGCAATAACCACAGAGATACTGTTTCGCTCCCACGTTTTCCATATTTTTTCTGATATTCCATCAATAATGGAAATTCTTCCATAATTTTTGACATAAATCTGATCCTCCTCTTTCATAATAAATTCCATACAAAAAAGCCGGCTCACTATGAACCAGCTTTTTGTATGGAAACCTTATATCATTATTATTCAAACTTAAATTTCGAAATTCCATAGATAGGAATTGTATAAATGTTTTCTTTAATTCCTCCATGCGTATTTCCTTTAGTGAACAAAATATAATCTGCCTTTTGTTTCTCTAAAAGAACCTGCACTGTTTTACTGTTTTTCCTTCCTGCCTTTACCTCAATAGCATAGGTTTTGCCTGCCTTTAATGTTTTTACATAGAAATCAATTTCGCCATTTCCAATTGTCCCAAATGCAGGCATTTCCAGAGCTATTTCACTGGGATGGCTAATCCGCCTCTTTAAATCAAGATACACAAAATTTTCACTAAGAATACCATCTATATCCCCTGGATCACATCCTATATGCTGCAAATAATAATGAGCCAAGCCCACATCCATAAAGTAACATCTAGCCTTTGCTTTGAAATCTAAAATATTACATTCTACCAACTTCCCAGCAAATCCTATAATCCCTGAACTATAGAGCCAATCAATCGCACGATTTACAGATGCTTTAGAAATATTACTTGAATAATCTTTTACCACTATATTCTGTAATTCTTCACTAAAGCTGTCTTTTTCGAATCCTTTTTTTTCTTTTACAAGAATTCGTGCAATACTAGAGAACATATTCTCATAGATAGCATCATCCAAAATATCTTCAAAATAGCGCTTACTCTCATTTACAAATAACTTAATTATTTTTAACAATACTGTACTGCTATCTTCAATAGATTTTGTTTCAAGATATTTCAAAACTACTGCGGGATACCCACCGATAGAAGTATAAATCTTATATAATTGCTCTAATTCCGAATATACATTCTCTTCGCTATTTCCATATAAGTCGAGTTTTAAATACAGCTCGTGTTCATCCATTGCCATTAAAAATTCCTCAAAATTCAGAGTTTGAATTTCAATAGAGTCTAAATCACCTGCGGAATACTTAAATTCTTTATTTAGGATTCTCCCCAAGTAACTTCCGGTGATAATGAAATCACTTTTTAAGTATCTTGTAAACTCTCTGACACGGTTATAAATATTTGCTGATTCCTGGATTTCATCAATGATGACAATTGTATCCTCTGTATCTTCAAAATTTTTATCATATCGTTTGATCAATTCATATACGGGATTTTCACATGGATATCCATTTTTAATCTCTTTTCGTAAATCTTCATAATGCTCCAAAAAAAGTTCCCCTGAAAAGTCTAACAAGTTGATATATATCTTATTTGCATATTGTTCATCTGCAAACTTATTAACTATATATGTCTTACCTACTTGACGGGCACCGGAAACTTCAAGTGTAGCCCTATCTTCTTGCTTTTTCCATGCCAGCAGGTCATCATAAACCTGTCGTTTTAAATATTTTTGCATTTTGTCACCTCTTATTTATCCTGCAATAGCTATATGATAAAGTATAACAGATTTCATCATAGTTTCCAACTATTACATCTCGCCCTCTTTTTACCTAATTCGCTGTAGGTTCCTCTTCTTCAGAATCTTCCCATGGTGGAACTCCAAACATTCCTATCCAGCATTCTCCACACATTCCGCCTCTGAGTAGTTCCCGTATCGGTGGTTCAATATCCGGAAGCATATCCTGTATAAGACCTTCCCCGGCATAATACCGCTGTAAGTTCTCATATTCTTCTACCGATAATTCGATTTTTTTCATTTCACCACACTCCGGACATCTTACTTGATATACTACTTTATTATTTCCCATACCTTCATCAAAACTCCTTTCTAAAATAAAAAAAGACCATAACGGTCTACTATAATAATTCATTACTATATAAAATATTTTCCCTCCTTTTATATAAATTTGCATAAAAAAACCTGCATACAAAATGCAGGAATTAAGATTACAACCTGTTTCCAGGGATTGTACAAACTTCTATAACTATGCCATAGATTATATATAATAATGAATTCTAGGTTCAGTATATTATAATAAAGATAGAATGTAAATTATTTATTTCAAAAACAAGCGCATAACTACTATATTTGATAAAAGAGCTACCACTTCGAAATATGATAGCTCTTTGCATTAAATGATACTTTTGACACTTTTGTTATCCTACATTTAAGAATACTCTTAGTTCTCTTGAAAAAACTGCCCCGTATTTATGTCAAAAACAATTCTTTTATCCGCTATATTATCTGTTTCAAAAAGATAATTTTTATAATTAAAGATAATTTTTGATTTATCTACTGATGTAACGATTCCACTAAATGAAACGCCAGAGATATCTGTAGAATTTTTCAGAATCATCTCTTTTGCAGAATGTACTGTATATTGAGGTGCATAAAATATGCTAATAAATACCATAATAAAAGCTAACATGTACAAATATATAACATTTTTCCTAGTTTTCGCAAACAATTGCATAATTGCACATACTATAATTATGGTATATATTGTCGCTATTTGGTAGGCAAAACGGTAATACAAATAGTTTAAAAAAATTTGTAATAATGCTATAGAAAAGAGTACAACACAATGTAATATTTTTTTAGTAGTCTCTCTCATAATTAATACATAGTTGCTGCCTGCGCATTAAATGCAATATTATCTGGGGTTTGTCCCCTATTACTCGCATGGCAAGAACTGCTTAGTTTATAAGAAGTCTTTTTGTTTACAGCATCATATACAACTACCCAACGTTTTGTGATATATGCATCCGTCCATACATACGAACCACTTATTTTAGGTGCATATCCTGTCTTTTGAGTAGAAAAACAAACATCTCCTTCGATATATCGAGAAATAACATCGGAAACAATCGTAGTTCCCAGCCCTACAAGAATAGACCCTATCGTAACACCACCAGTTAAAAAAGACGCTAACAAACTTGCTATGATACCAACTGCTGTTCCAGCACCAAACTTTACTTGTTTACCATTATATCGGTGTAGCCCTTGACTCGCATCACATTGACATTTATATAAACTACAAGTTTTAGATCCCGATAAAATCGGACTTGGCTGATATGTCTTATATAAAGTCCACTTATGAGTATGAGATGCTCTTAAAGAATTATTACTGGAGTCCTGTGTGTCTGTACTAACAATAAAGTCAGAAATCCTATAAGTCTCTACTATATTGCCTTTGTCATTAATATCCTTTTGAATATATTTGATTGTTTGATCATTGGTTAACACACTATCTTTGTTTAAATATTCAATTTGTAATACGTCTTTATCAGCATCAGATTGTACTTTTTGTGTTAATACATTGTCAATATAAACTTCAACATTATTTCGATTCCCGTCGATGTCATAGACTATTCTTACCTCTTGTCCACTTTCATTTTCCAAGATTTCTTCAAAATTTGTAGACGATATATTTTTTTCAGTTATCCTATCTGTTTGAGCAAATGCGAGATTTGCATTTGACAAAACCAATACTACAGTAAGAATACATGATATAAATTTTTTCATTCTTTCTCTCTCTCCTTTGATATTCTTTTAAAAATTTTTCTCCTAATTAATAATTAAGTTTTTTTCATAAACATCTCCTTCCGTAATATCTATTGTTTTAAGACATCTCGTATTATTATAATGTCTATAAATACAATAGAGTTATCACTTATTTTTCTAAAGTTATAACATATTCATATAAATTCAACATGATATTCTGGTTAAATATCTGTAAAAATCAAAAATGTTAAATGCTGAACCAAGGATATAATCTAACATTAGTTTAGAATAGCCAATACTTCAAAAACAAAGAAGATAATTTTAAATTATTTTAATTTATAACCTTCGTTTGTACTGCACGCACAATTATGACTCTCTTTTCAGAATACTCTTTTTGCCGGTGTTTTTCACATGATACAAATGTGACTCTTTTTTCTAAATCCGGAAAATATGGTCTGCTTTCTGCCCGTAGTACACGATCTACTGCCTCAACAGTATATTCATACTTCTTTCCTTTTTGTAATATATAAAATGGATCACCTATTTCCATTTCATCAAGCCGATTAAAACTATGCCCGTATGTCTGCGAACTGTGTCCATATATGATGTAATTCCCATCAAGCGTTGTTGTTAAGTCTGCTGTCACAAAATAATAACGATCCAAGTTATAATCGTTGTCCTCCATCTCGTTTCCACGTATAATTGCCTTTTTCAGATTAATCTTATCTATTACAAGGACACTATCTACATACCCCCGAAAATTGTAAGACTCAACGTCACTAAACTGGTAGGATACATTTTCATCAGAAGCTTCCCTCTCTTTTTCAGCATTTGGATCAAGTTCATCCGCATTCTTTTCAAGATATTGATCAATTAAATTCTCTTCATAATCATTCTGTTTTTCTGCCTCTCTATATGGTTGTCTATAGATATAACATCCAAAGATTATAATTAGCAATGCTATCGTTAAAATAACACCAATCGGAATCAATTTTTTTATCTTCATGTAACCTCCTTAAATTTAGTGCAGGGACCAAATAGCCCCTGCACCCAATTCTATTCACACTATTATTTTAAATGTTTTCTTTTCTTATAATAAATTGCGGTACCAACACCAAGCCCTACAAAAGCAACAGACACAAATGCGATTGCATATTTTAACGTACTGTCTTCAAAACCAAGTTTCGGAATCAGATGATTTCTACAGGTAATTGTCACATCCTGTCCTTTCATAGAAAACTTGATGCCATCCGTTAGTTTTTGATATCCTGATGGTGCTTTCTTCTCTTTGAAATAGTAATCCCCATAGGCGAGATCTGATACGTTTATCTCTCCATTTTCATCTGTAATATAGGTACCTATCAGTTTCCCGTCAGAAGTATATAATTCAAATTCCGCACCAGAAAGTCTTTTTGTTTCTTGAGTGGCATCAACTTTAACCAATGTTACTTTGGCTTTCATAATTTTATTAAGTGCCGGATTTTCTTTATTTACATCAAACACTGTAATTGGCTCATTTTGTAGTGTTAATTCAAACTCATGTTTTTCTTCATCAAGAATATAGCCTTCCAATGTCTGCAGTTCTTTGTAATAATAATGTCCGGAAACAAGGGCACCTTTTAGTGTCGCCTTTCCTTCTTCATTCGTTTTTATAACGCCAATCAAGGAATCTTTCTTTAAAACAACTTCCTCCTTATAATTCTTGATATCTTCATTCGTGTAAATACCGAAATAAATGCCCTCTAATGGCTTTTTACCATAGTTAAATGTACCATTTTCCGGATTCAACATCTCTCCTACCTTATAGACATTAATTTCTGTATCAATAACATCGTTTTCAATATCCAGGCTGATATCAACCACTTTATTTTCTGAATCTTTTTCAAGTACCACCTCATACTCTTTATAATTCATTGCCAGACCAGCAGGTGTCTTTGTTTCTTTTAAAGTGTATTTCCCCAACGGAAGTTCTTTTGAGGTAGCAATCCCTTCTTCTGTTGTAGTAATCACATCTACAACATTATCTTCTTCATCATAAATGGTAAATTCTACACCTGGAAGAGATCGTTTCTCATATTCCATACGGTAAATTTCTCCAAACTCCGAATCATATGTACTTGTACCGGTTAACATATCACCTACTTTTTCAACAGAAATCGTTCCTGTTTTCTCATATTCGTCTACCATGGTAACTTTCTGAATTTCACCGTTTTCCAATACTTCAAAAGGTATCTCTTCAGCAATCTCATAGCCATCCGGAGCTAAGGTTTCCACCAACACATACTTTCCTGGCGGGAGTTTATCAATCCGATGCGGTGTACCATCTGTAACCCATGATGTAATTTCCTTTCCTTCACTGTCTTTGATGGTAAGTTCCGCTCCAATAATTTCTTCGCCTCCTATATCCACTTTACTAATTTCTACTTTTGTAAAATCATTTTGTAATGCTCCTTCGGCAAAAAGCGTTTCTTTATTCTGGTCTGAATACTTCAAATCAAAATCAATCTTTTCTTCATTCAAGATATAACCCGGAGCAGCTTTTATTTCTTTTACATAGAAATGTGCAATTGGTACGTCTTTTTTAAACTGCACATTACCTTTTTCATCGGATATTGCCTTTTCAATCAAAGCATCTGCCGGCACAAGAACTGTTTTTCCATCTGGTGCTAAAATATCCTCTGCAGTATATAATCCAAAAAGTGCCCCTTTGACTGGCTCATCCGAATCAGCCGCAGTTTTTTTCAAAGAAATAGAGACCTTTTGACGTTCATTTACATACTCACTGTCATGGTACACAACTTCTACCCAATCACCTGCATATTCTAAAGAAAACTCCTGTATTTCCTTATTTAATACAAACCCATTCCCAGCAACGGTTTCGATGATCTTATATTTTCCAAGTGGTAATTGATCGACTTCTGCCATACCTTTGGCATCTGTTTTCAATGTGGAAACCAACTCATCTTTGGAATAAAGCAGGATGCGATTTCCATTTTCATCCAACTGATAGTCTGGAGAAAATATATCTTCTGCAGCCCGCACTTCAAATTCTGCTCCTTCCACATCAGCTATCGCATAAGTAAACTCATATTCCGCTTCCTCTTCCTCTAATATGCGTAAAAATTCTCCAAACCTTCTTAAAAGGTTCTTTTTTACTTCTGCATACTCCTGTAATTTTTCTCCCGTCTTATGAATACGGAGAGTACCCGTTTGACGTTTATTTTCATAATCTAATTTTATGATAATCGCACCTGTTTCCGGTTCTACTTCCTGGGCAACATCTGACCCGATTTCAAATTCAACAGGATCTGCCTTTACATATCCTTCCGGAGCTTCCACTTCTTCTAAACGGTAATGGCCTGCCGGTAGTTTCTCTGGAGTAATCAAATACCCGTCATCAGATGTTCTAAACGCCGTATGCTCCACCAGTTCTGGATAATGTGTGTGCTGTGTAACATATTCTCCTTTATCCAGATCAAAAATTTTAAAAGTCGCTCCTGCATGTAATACCGGTAATTTACTTGTTCCATCAATCTTATATATTTTTAAAAATGCCTGGAACTTATAATCAATAAAAACTCTCCATTGTTGCGGTTCTCTGCTATCTTCATTGATTGTGACAATAAAAGGATCAATCCGATTGAAATTCTCTGGAACAGTACTTTCAATTACAACATAGGTTCCATAAGCAAGTTCTCTGCTTACCGCATATCCTTTCTTGTCTGTGAAAAATTCCGGCATTGGTTTTCCATGGCTATCTTCCGAATAATCCATGGCTGTTGTCTCTTCTGAGAAGTCATAATCACGGAACTGTTCCGGACTGAATTTTCCTTGCTCATTCGGCTTTATGGTTCCATCTTTTACACCCTTTAATGACTGAATGTGATAGACTTTAAATCCGGCTCCTTCCAAAAGTTCAGCTTCCGTCTGCTCTCCGTCGGAACCGACTTTGATTAACTCAAATGCCTGTTTCTTTACTGTTTCATGAACTGTAACATCTCGATGTACAATTTTTACTTCTTGCCCTTCATAAGTAGCCTCCACCGGATATTCTGTAGGATCAAGAAGATACCCTTCACTTGCTTTTAACTCTTTCACAAAATATTTCCCAAGATAAAGATTTTGAAAATCCAGCTTACCATCTTTTCCAATTTCTCCTCTGGCAACTAAGTCCCCTTTTTTGTACACATCTTCTGACTTCCCATTTGGATGAGAAATATTCTCAGCTGCAAATAATCCATATTCGGCACCTATTAAAGTCGCATCTCCCTGCGGCAGAAATTCATTGGTTTCCTTATCAATTTTCTCAATATGGATTTCTGCACGAACTTCTTCATTTTTAAAAATGTGACTGAATACATACTGATATGTCGTGTCATTTTTATAGACATACTCAAATTCAAACTTTTCATCTGTTTGATAGTATTTATCTGGAGCGATTGTTTCCAAAATATAATATTTGTGGTTGATTGGTAAATCAACGGTAAAAGCGGCAACACCGTCCTGATTGCTTACTACAGACTCTAATAAGGTATCTTTTGCAACGATAACTTTTTCTCCTACTTTAATATCTTCTGCGGTAAACAATCCGTACGTAGCACCTTTTAATGTAACATCATCATTTTGAGATTTTTTTACTGCCTTCACTTCGATTTCAGGTCTTTTATTGTTATAGGATACCTCAGCCTCCGAGCATTCTACTTCCTGTCCTGCATAAGTCAATTCTACTTCTTTTGTTGTTTCGCTTTCTTCTTTTCCAAGAGTCAAATCTGTAGGTGCCTTTTTTTCTACTACTCTATATTTCCCCAAATACAATTCACTGCTAACGGCGTTTCCTGCTTCATCTGTTGTGAGAGTTTCAATTAATGTATCCTTCGGATAAATTACTGTCATCTTATCCTGACTGACAATTTCTTCAGCGGTGTAAATAGAATAAGTGGCACCGGCATAGGAGGAGTTATCATATAGGAAATGATATGGGTTTCCTGCCTCAGCACCAGAAAGACGTTCCCCTGTTTTGTGGATTTTAATCTTCCCTTTCTGTTCAGTATTTGTAACACTAATATCTGTATTTCCACCAGCAACCAACTTTACATTATATGCACTCGTATTTAAGCGATAACCTTTCGGAGCTGTAATCTCCTTCAGATAAACGGTTTCCTGCGTCTTTGTAAACTCCACATAAGAAGTTCCATTCTTGTCTGTCTCCGGCATAGTGACGATAAGACTTGTGCAAGCTTCATCTTTATATACGCCAAAGACAGCTCCTGCCAAATTTACATTTGTATTTGCATCTTTTTTACTTAATGTTATTCTTGCTAAATCCATCCATTTTACAGAAAAATGAACAGAATTTGCTGGCTCTTCAATAAAATCTCCATATCCAATATCTTGATTTCCATTTCCAGTGCTTAATACTAAAGTCTTCCATTGTGTGCCAATTTTACCTTTTAACGCTCCAGTTTCCCACAGCCCGGTAACCGTCTTAGGTGCTGTAAAATAAAAGGTTGTGCCACCATATACTTTTACAGATCCTCCCGTTTGATTTCCGCCTGCCACGTTATGATAAGTAACATTTGCCGGCACATTTATGGTAATGTAATTTCTATGATCACCTGTTAATTTAAAGTTTTTGGTCCGTTGCAAATCTTTATCAAGATATGCTGTTTCGTAATCGCTGCTCAAACTAATTGCTGCAGTTGGTGGTGCCTCTTGGGCAAACAAATAATCAATGTAATCCAGCACTCCGCTGGCTCTTAAAGATTCTTCTGTACAACCGGCAAATCCAGCATTCCCTATATAAGCATAACTTGCAGCAATATGGGTATAGATGTATCTCGTATCAACATCAAGATTTGATAAATACTCGCCTGTTAAATCTCCAGGACCGCCATAACCGTAATATAAAACTTTCTGAAGGTTTGCATTTGTCTCCAAGATATTCGCTATATAGTCAGAATCCGGCGGAGAGGATTTCGGAGACTCCAAACAATATGCAATCTTTCCATTCACATAAAAATAATTTGTACTGTAATTCCCTACGTTGGAAGGATACTTTAATTTTTTACCTTTCACTAAAGTAACATTCGTGCCTTTTTGTTTTGCCATACTGTTTGGAACTACTGATAAAAAAACACCTTCTTCTTCGTCCTGCTCTAAAATTTCTCCTTCTGAAGAAGAATTTACTGTTTCTTGTGTCCCTTCTGCTGAGCTATTCTCCTGCTCTAAATTTAATTCCTGATCGGTTGTTTCGGGTTCAGGGTCTGCTTCTTCTTCCTCAGCCCCATCCTTCTTTTCTTCTGATGAATTTTCAGAATGCCCCGATGTTTCTGGCTCTTTATTTGTAATTACGATAAACCGCTGAACATGATATGCAAGATTGCTATCCCGTAGTGGATAGACTTCATATACCGCCTGGTACCAACCCTCTTTTTCGGTATTCATCTCCTCTAACTTCTCATTGAATGCTCCCTTGTATTCAATTTTTACCTTTTCTTTGTTAAACGTCAGATTTGTAAAATCGGAATCTCCTTTAAAGTCACTTCCTTTTTTCAGTTCTAAAGTTTCCGCCAATACAATTTCATCACCATATAACTCTTCTTTCACTGTATTCATATCTGGCAAGTCTGTCAGATTGCTGTTATACAATTCGGTTTCTTCCTGATCCAAACCTTCAGCTATTGGTGCTGTCTTAATTTCAGGTTTCGCAATTTCTGCCGCTCTAGCTATTTGACCAGAACTAAATACGCTTGAACAACAAATTAAGGCTGCAAGTGCTCCTGATAACCATCTTTTTGTTTTTTTCATAGCTATGTTCTCCTTTTTGATTTTAAATAACAAAAGACAGGTCTTCCCTGCCTTTTACACCAATTTTGATACAAATTTCTCCGCCTTTGTACGAAACCTCCTTTCCCAACTTTTTTCCGTAAACCAAAAAAGCCAAAGGCAGAGTCCTGTTGAAAACCTATCTCTAGGAATTCAATACAAGGTCTGCTCTTTGGCTTACCAATAAAAAATACATTTATATTATATAGGGATAACATAAGCTTTTCAAATTTTTACGTATGACACTTTTATCTGAAATCAGACATTTACTAAATTTCTCTTTGTTAGAGAACTGAATGAGACAAACATTCCATTCTTACCCCATTGAGCTTCTACATTTTCTTTGATACCGTGTACTTATACTCATGATTGGAGGCTTTATATTATGATGAATAACAAACTGTTTATACCCGCATGTCATAAATTTATTACGAAAAAAGACGGAACTGCAAATTTTCAAAGAATATACGGCGTTCTTAAATCCGCTTATTCCACAAAATATCCAAACGACACACTATCTTCCGAAGAAGTATTCGATTTTTTAAAATTAAACCAAATTATTCCCCGTGATTTCTCCATACAGGATATGGATTTTGATTATCAAGAATTATGCTTTTCCATTATTACACAATATAAGTGTAATTCAATATGCCAATTATGCCCCTATTCATCCTTGTATAAAAACATCTACGAAGATGAAGAAGCAATCCTACTCTCATATGCACTAAGTAGTTGGGAACGCCTTAATTCACTAAAAAAAGCTGGTCTAATCTGCCGCCATTTTCGTGCCATGATTCCTGTTTCTGATAAATCAAAAGTTCAGGTTGTGCCTCTAAACCGTCTCGCCTATGAATACTTAGAAACCGTCCCAAGTTCAGCAAATGATTTATTATCTATTGATTATAAAATCATGGCTGCTTTAAAGCAAAATAACAAAAATAAACTATCCGATAACGATTTTGAAATCATGCATAAATATCTGACAAATCTTACCACGGTTAACTCCCAAAAAATCTCAGATAGAAATGTGGCAGACATCTTGAAACGGTGTTTTCAATTAGAATACAATCAAAAGATAGCAAGTAGCCCTCTTAACACCACAAACTCAAATATTTCAACGGTTCCTTCTATTGAAGGCTTACTTGCTGGTAAATCGCAAGAACACTTTAGCAAGAAGCTTCCGGAAACACCTGACAAGGTTAAAAGCACCGAAGTCCATGCAAAACAAATACCTGTAGCGTCCCCAGAGAAACCTTCTCAAAATGCAAAAGAACTTCCTCCAAAATCCAAAACCCCAAATATAAGCGCTCCGGCAAAAAAAGAACCCGTATCTTACCCAAAAACAGATTCTAAAATCTTAAGCATTTATACTAAACAAAAGAATCCCGAATCTGTAATCCCTGCACCAGTCCCTCTCAAACGTGTTCCCAAGATATGGTCTCTTTCTCAGCAGGATCTATCTTCCACACATATTGTGAATTTAGAAACGGTAGACCAGCTACGAATAGAACTTTTTTTATTTGATCTTCTTCAAACACCGATACTGCCGGCTGAAATAGTAGAAATAAAAAATGAATACTGGTTCCTAATGTATGTGAAAGATCAATTTTATACATTCCATGCTGATAATTTCGTGTTATTCCAGCACATTTTACCTTATATTTCACGTAGCAAGGTACGGAAAATAATCTGTTATGAACCATATTTATTGTATTATTTCTTATTCAAGCATAAATTATATCATGTTTCCATATTTACTCTTCGTTTGGTAGCTGATGTCTGTCTCCCTTTACATAATTGGGGAATCTCTATTGAGACTCTATTGAAGACTCTTCTTCATATTCATATAAATGAACCGATAATAGACATTCTTCCTGCCTACTACCAAACATATCGTGCATTGGATAAAAAGCTGGAAACAATAGATACAGTACAACAAGATATACTCTTGCATAAAATATATCTTGCACGTGCAATCGGAAAATTTTTTATTCCTTCAAACTATTATGCTGCTGAAAACTATGCCATTTTAGAAGAAACTCCTGAAGATTATGTATTTACATACGATGGAACGCAAAAGATACAGGATCCCTACTATTCCATCCGCTATGTTTTCTCATGGAATGCCAAAGAACTATTTCCTGCTAAATCCCTAGCTATATGGTTTATCAAAAACAGATTACTTGAAACACACCAAATTACGATTTTAGCAGTAAAAGAGAATCAAATTACATTCGCAATCACAGACCAAGAATATAGTTTTTTATGCAGCATTGTAAACCAGGTCATCGGACAGTATGTAATGATGAATAAAACTCCTCCCATAAGCATTGACGAGATCATATTGAATGATAAAATGTTGTAATTCCGATGCCTTGTCTACCTGTTTCTGCAAGAAACAAGAACCTTTTAAATGTTATTTGTATTTTCATACTATAACATTTAAGAGGTCCTTGCCTCTACCATAAATCATCCATCAAAAATCCCGGAATTACTGATTTTCTACGAATTTCTAGATGCTCATCTAATAAATACTGCCTTAACTTTTTACTTCGTACGCCCTTTTTTTCCCATAAGAAATCTTTCATTTTAAAACAGAATATGCGTCTTGGAGTCAATCCCTTCTCCCCAGCTACAACAACCACTTCTCCACCATTACAGAGTAAATAATACAGTTTACGCATTAGGAAATCCCGATAGGGATGATAACATTGCTCATCAAATCGATTGAGCGAATATATCCCTTGAATTCCGTTATATAAGCACCCTGAAAAAAAATCTACCATATACTTTTTATTTGAAATATCCTCTATTGACTCTGAAAGCTCTTTTAATACTTGTAAATGTCTTCTTGATTCACAATCTATAATCTGATTATATTGGCTTATCTGCCAGACTAATTCTGCCTCAGAAATCATCTGCATAACCCAAAACTCCATAATATCAGCTTGCTTCCAATTCCAAATATACGGTTCTACTACTTTCCATAATTCGATTAAATCATAATATTCTTTCTTTGGGTTCAAAACGTCTCCCTCACATTCAAAGAAAAATCGAATACACAATTCTTCTCTCGTATTGGGACGTAAAAAAGTTGAAAACTTCTTATTCACACAATTTAATGCCTGTAATATATCTTCTGTATCCTGACAACATTGAATTGACTTTATAAAGAGAGTTGCAAGATTCATAAAACATTTCCTTTCATAAAATAGCAATTGAAATATATCTACTGTTCACAGTATATACTCTATACAGCAGTTATGTAAATAGCAGATATTGGTTATTCTATAAATAATCAAAGGAGGTTCCACAGATGCTACGATTACGAGTAAACGAAATACTAAAACAACAAAACAAGTCTCGATATTGGCTAAATAATCAAATGGGTATGACCTATACAAATCTCCGGCGTATCATTGATAATGAGACCACTTCCATTCGCTATGATACATTAGAGAAATTATGTAGAGTATTAAATTGCAGTCCCTCCGAATTGATTGAAATTATATCAGAAGAACCCAAAGATTGCTAGTCTATCCAGAGCTTTACCAAATATTGCCACCGATTATTTCTTGCTATCTGCTTCTTTCCAGCTATTTCTTTCCGCAAGAAAATAAATTAAGCGAAAATCACCGTATAATAAGGGATTTTCGCTTATTCAATAAATCAAAACATATTATACTTTTTATTCTCTTATTTTTCACAAGATTTTGCACTCTCCTGTTGCCATTAAAAACATCTCCAAATATAAACTTTGCTTTACCTTTCTCCTAGCTATCTACCTTTATGCTTCTAGTTCCATATGTCATTCTTATTTTCTTTCCCCATTCTACTCCACATTTTCCAAACAATTATCTACTACTATCACACCCATTATGTTTGCTACAGTGAATATTTAGATGAAATTCTAAATATGGAAATCCAAGTCAAGTGGGTACACATCTACAAAAATAATTAGTGAAACATCAACGTATTATATGCCGCTGTCTCTGCACTTCTATAGAAGAGAAACTGATGTCCAGCATAGAGCACTATTACTGCATTAAAACTGGTAACAATTATTACTGGGATTAAATGATAAAATACCCACTGCCGGAAAAGGAACAGGCAATTCCTTTTCCTCCCTTCCCAGCTTGAATAGTACATCATAGCGGAAATCAGATACAAACCCACTAGTATCGCAGTATAATCTTATGTTGCATGAAAATAGCAACTGGAAGATGTAGAATCATAAAAATGGGAACGTAAATTTTATTGTTTATAAGAGAATCTCTACGGCTGTCCTAATAACATCTGCCCAGATTTCAACGGTACTTTGTTTGAATCCCATTACCTGTGTAAAGAATCGAAGGCGTATCAAACATGGCTACATTCATACCTACAGTTGCATACTCAACGACTTATTTGTGATTTGCTTTGTTCCCCATGAAAGTTAAAGAAATTTCATAACCATGGGGGATAATGACAACTTTATTCGCACTTATATCCTCGTATCCATCATAGATACGCCCTTAAAAATGTTTTCCGTCTATCAATTTGCAGGTAACACAACTACATAGCTTTCATAAAGAAATATCTTTAATCTTAGTTTACAATAAGCTATATACTAAGGGTAAACTCAAGAGCCTATGTTCTGATAATCATAAATAAGGAATTTCATTCTTTCTGACTGCTCCTTAATGTTAAAAAATATGTTCTTTTTCACAACAACGTATCATGCCTTGATGTTCATAAAATCCATAGTTGCAATTTGTGTCCATAAATAAGTGAAATTCCTCTAAACTCCGATTTTTCCTATGGTCAAGAATTATCTGAAACATTTTTTTACCTATTCCCTTAGCATGAAGAACTAACGGCGAACCGTGCTAATTCAGCTGGATATGTTTTATGTTTTGCATGAGATGATTTATATTTAATACAGTAGATGAATCTAAAAGATTATTTACGCATATTTTACGCACTTTTCATATAAATTAGAGGACTTTTTTATAATCTTTATGGTAATATATGTACAAGTCAAAAGACATGTCTGACTGTAACCCAATAACAAACTTGAATAAGGGAGGTCTTATATGAAAAGGCATGTATTAACCACTCTTTTTACTATTGCAACAGTATCTGTTGGAAGTACTATGATGGTATCTGCTGCTGAAATTTCAACGCCAATGGTGGAAACCGTTTCGAGCAATACTAAAATTCAATCTGCCAGTGATCTTGATTATTTTAAGGGTAACATTGAGTTAGAAAACAAGGCTATGGAAGTTTATGATTATGCACAGGAATTAAAGGGACAGGGATATTCAAATGAACAGATTGAAAAAAGTATTGATGAATATTTGAACTTATCAAAATTCTCTGATTTAGATGATTATATCAATGGATACCTAAATTCTCAGGAACAGGCTCTTTATGATAAGAATCCGGCAAAGGGTTTGCTGTGTATGGCAAACGGTAAACTTGCTTTAGGATATGCACAAGATAATTACTCGTCAGGTCTTACTGACGGTAACGGAGATGCATTTCGACATACACTTTGGAATTTTGGGATGGTAGTGGATGTAGGTTATGATTTTGCTAAATCATGGAGTGATGCTCATGAATATGGCAGTTCAAACAATACATCTCTTGCCCGTCAGATGGACTTATTTAATAATGGCGTCGGATTAAAATTAGGAAAAGACAATCCTGGTACAGTTCTGCATAGTACGTTCATTTCAAAATCAAAGGAGAAAGTTCGTAGTGGTGCGTGTCGACGTATTGTAAACGGAAAATTAGTTGCTACAAACAGTAGTGGCGAGAAGTAAGAGTTGATTTTTAAACGGTGGTACGATAATAAAAATTTTATCGTACCACTTAATTTAGATATGGAGCGAACCAAGGATATGAAAAAGAAATACATTATTATTATAACGATCATTCTATTAGGAGTTATTTCGTTTTTCTATTATGAAAAAATGCATACAGAAACATTTCTTAATTTACCAAAAGCCAAAGAAGTCGCATCAATTCAGATAAGAAATGAAAGTGAAAACAGGCAATGCAATCAAGAAGAAATTAATATGCTTTTACAAGAGCTTTCAGAATATAAACTGACTAACAAAAAATCTGTTCAAGATATTCCCCTAACAGATAAATTTTCAACTATTATTATTACATTACGAGATTCGAGTTCAATTACGTTATATAAATATCAGGATGATGGACATAAAATGATTGAAATTCCATATCAAGGTATTTATCAATCAGGTATACAATAATAATAAATCACGCAAAATTCCTCGGTTAAGGTCATCTGAAGAAACCATGTGACTAAAATATTTATCATCGCTGATATGGGCGGCTTGCAGCACTTTTAAATGCGGAGCATCTTCGCCGAATCGATACCATCCAATAATTTCATGGCTTGCTGCCCGTTTCATCATGATACTCCCCCCTACATGAAACTGAATCGGCGTTACCACTGTTTCGGCTACGGAGCTAATGGGGATGTAATTGATTTTGCCACCCTGTATGAGCTGAGAAAAAGACGCAGCCGTACAACTAGCACAGGACTTCTGAATTTCCTATAAGGACTGGAAGCCACCAGAAAAGGCAAAAAATCCTAAGTGAACTATCTACTAAACGTACTTCTGTTTGGGAAAACGTATGAAAAAGTAGCCATAATGTCACATTTTTTATAATAGCTTGACTAAGAGCGATTCTTACTATCGGTTCAACTGTTTTAGGCGTTTCTTCAGATATTATTGGATGCTGATCTCTTATTTCACATGTAACATAAGTCCCATCCATTTTAATACACTTCATAGCTAAATCTAGATTCATATCAAAGAAGGGATCAAATATATGTGTACTACCAGACCTGAGCATATCCTCATATCTGAGTTCTTTATTTATCACGCGTACCTCAGCTGGACATATCTTATCTTTTTCTTCCTGCGTCCTGTTTGATGTCGTTAGCACAAATGGCTTATATCCATGCGCAATCAATTGTTGAATAACAAACAATGATGTAGCTGAACGACCACTCATCACCAACGGATTTCCTTTTGTTGTTAATATACCGGATCGCCTTATCATCCCAGCTGCAGTTTGAGCTCCAAGCGCAAAACATGATGCTGCTGTATCGTCTAAACCATAAGGTATTTTTATTAATTTTCTTTTATGTATACGTTGCCAACCTAAAGAAGCAAAGTTAGTAACAACTCCTGGTAAAACACTAGAACTATCATTATTCGGATACGCACAATTACCCACGACTTTATCTCCAACCCGAAACTCAGATACACCACTCCCAACGGCTATAACTTCCGCACTAAATTCTGAACCGAATGGAAGAAAAAACCTTTCTACTTCCATTATTTTTTGATAATTACAGAGTAATAATGCTTTATCTCTATAGTTACAGGAAAACGAATTCACTTTTAAGAGCAAATAATCTTCATTATTTGGTGAATTTACGTCAAACTCAGGTTGTCCTAACTCTACCTCTCCCAAATGAACTTTTGTTGTTCCAAATTCCACTGCTCCTAGATATTGATAACCCCTTTTGTCTATCATATCCGGATTAATTGCAACCAAACATTTCATTTTACCTTCTCTCCCAACAATATTTTTGATATGAATCTGAACTTAATCCCAAAGGGATCCATGGTACTTGTCCTCCTGAAAGCAGTTTTAGTAAGATCCCAGAATCAACTGTACCGCTCCATCCTAGAAAATATCCTAACAAATAATCTCTATTTTTTTCTCCAGTATAAAATCCCTGAACCTTTGCCAAATCTAATACCTTTGCATTCTTGGCGAATCCGATCTGGCAAGTCCTACTTCGCAAAAGCGATTGGTATCAAAGCCTGCAACCGGTATAACGTCGGATACTTTCACAGTGAGGAACTTTTGGAAAGTATGGTTGCTCTAAAAGAACAGGATTACGATAAATACG
>OLSH01000685.1_pt1 | contig 24811 bp, 20 predicted proteins | sample 1643221 | NCBI WGS metagenome assembly OLSH01 (sample SAMEA3136681, study PRJEB25190) | human gut metagenome | biome: human gut; feature: human-associated habitat; material: faeces | place: Austria | collected 2013 | reverse complement strand
TTTTTCACTAAGAACATAATCCTGCTTACACCTCATGGTACAAATAACATGGCTTTGGGATTGTAGAATCTTCTGCATAAAGGCATTCATTCTTGGTGTAATCTTCTGCCAATTAGTGAATGAATTACCTTGTAGGTTAGCATGATACTCCAGAAGGTTATCCCAACATTGGGAGATACTATCAATGATTATCACCTCCATCTTAGCATCCTCACACACTTTTACAGCTTCAATATAGGTTTCAGGTGTGAAGTTGTCTTGAAGGGGTAATACATTGTAATTTCCCAGGTGTGCATATAAATCAGCACTTCCATTTTCACTATCAATAATGGCAATTTTGGTCCAGTCATTTGTCAGACCATAAGCTAACAATAAGGCTGAATAGGTCTTTCCTGAGCCCGCACAACCTTGTAGGGCAAGCTTTATTTTAGCCTGCTTCTTTGATGATACTCTTAAATTTAACATGACTTATTCTATTAATGATTAACTATTTAGAAAATAAAAAAGGCAGTCAGACTATTAATCCAACTGCCCTTCTGGAGCTTTTTCATTAGTTCCTATAGAGTTGCCAATGTAGTAGCTCCTCCTTCCCCTTTCTGATGTAACAAAAGAAATATATCTCCAGTTTCAGCAGAGCATACTTCTGAAATGACTGGTATTGTCAGTTCTCCAGTCTCCACCTTCCTTGAACAAGCTCCAGTTTCAAAGCCATAGACAAAGAAACATTTGCCAGTGTGCTCATTTCTTTTTACTTCAATTTTTTCTACATTGTGCTGTGCTTTAAATTCAGCCACACTTACTGTTTTTAAAAACTTCAAATTTCTTTCCATGATTGTAAATTTATTATTGTTGTAGAGGGGGACTATCCCCACCTGCTGAGTAGTAGGGGAGGTGAAGCTGGTGTAGAGTAAGCTCATGAATATGAAAAAAAATAAAATATTTTTTCAGTAAAATCAGTTATCCATTACAATGTACTGTATAAAGTAATCCCCTGCTCTCTGATTGAAAACAGGGGAGTATAGATAGGAACTCTCTTTTGTGTGAGAATATTGTATAAAATTATCGTAGATGCCGTATCATTGGTTCATTGTTAGGTAATCTTCTTATTGGTGTATCATCAATATGTAATGGATCGTAGCTTAATATCTTGTAGCCATTAATTCTATCTCGATTTATTGTAGTGGAAGTTCGTGCGGATAGCTCACAAAATAAATTCAACATTGGAATAGCCTGTCTATTAGATAAATTATTAAAACCTAAAGCCCCATGCCATAAGCTATTAAACTTATCAGTAAGTTGATCACCTGAAAAAAAACCATCTATTGGGAAATTTTCCCGAATGGCAATTTTTAGTGAATGGTTATCATCTAAAGCCCATACCAAAATCTGTTTCTTAAAATGATTATACTTGCTTGGAATATTGTATGCAGGAAGAAGTTCGACTAATTTATCAAATGGTACATACCCTTGAAGTTCTAAAAAATGCTCTAAAAATGCACTGTTTATATTCATACAATTAATGCGTAGTCTCTGTGCCAATCTTTCTCTTTCATCTATAGAAGAGCTCTCTCTTAGCTGAGTGATAATATGTTCTCGCTCTTCCACCTCATTTCTTCGGTGTGTTTCCTCTATTTCTTCATTTATCTGCACAGCAATATGATCATTTTCAAAAATAGGACTTGCTTTTGTCACATTATGTCCTTCTAAAGTTAGCTTGTCCTTTAAACTATCAGGATAGGCGTATAATGTTTTAAGTAATCCTACCTGAATAAGAATATTGTCTATGTTGAAGTATGAGATATGTATGCTATCAGAAGCTTCTCTTATTAGCTTTATAGAGGAGCTTCCATCATATTTTTTATTTGAGTTTTCGACAAGTTCTTGTTTTGTAATAATATTGTAATTATGCACCAATTTAGGAAATGCAGACATTACCTTAGATTGTAGATAAAAATAATCTTTTAAAGCTTTGGCCTCTTCAACTATCTGTTTTGACAATGATTTTATGTCAATATCTAATTGGGAAGCATTTGTGTTATATATGATTGTTTCGCTTAATAATCCATTGGGTATTCTACATCTGCCTGCTATTTGCTGTAATTTATCAGATGAAAGAAGAGTAAATGGGTATCTTACATCTGCTGATGATATTAAATGAAATGGTTCTTCAAAATCTATTCCAACAAAATAGGTACATGTCATAAAAGTTATTTGTTTTGGAAGCCTCTTTTCGATAACATCCCAATATAAATTTCCAACATCAGCCTTATTCTTTTCACTGCAAAGAACTGCGCATTTAGACTGATATTCAGTTGGTAAACTCTTAATAATTGGGAGTATCCCACGTTTCAAGAGATTGAAAGCTACTAATATTTTATCATCAGGATGTGCTTCCAAAAGAGACTCAATATGCTTTTTAACAGTTATTGAAACATCATTTGTTTCTTTCAGAGAAATGTTTCGGGGAGCTGGATTATTGAAAATGAGGTTTATTACTGGTTCTGCATTTATCCTTGGGTCTGTAAAGTCACCAACAGTTGCAGAAACTAGACATCTTTGTGTCTCAGGAAATTTGAAGTAATAATCAAATCCTGTTTCCATGTTAGGACGGAAATATGAATCATATTGATAGCTGTCTATTTCATCAAACATGATAAAATAGTTTTTGACTTTTTCTCCACCAATTTTTTCCAATAAATTAGGTAAGCTGTCTATGACTGCTACAAACTTTTTGTGTATAATTGTATTGTCTCTTAAATAATCAGATACAGATGGAGGGGTGAAGCCATTTATTTGACCTCCAATATAGTGTATGGTATATTTTTGAGTTTCCTCGTTCCAGCTATTCTTTGTTTTTTCATAAGCCAAAGCCCTTGTAGGAACAACGATAATACTATTTCTTTTTGAGTTTAGTTCTAAGGTTGTAGCCCCAACACCAGTCCTGTTTTTCTTTATTAGTCCATAAGGAAGGTTTCCGAATATAGTACTAAGTTTGGCATCATCCTGAGGTATCTTGAAATCAATGGAAGCAATTTTTGAACCTTTTACCCTCCAATTGATTTCATACTTAAAATGACTATTGGGATCACAAAGAGCACCATTAATATATTGCATGCCCATATCATATCCATAGTGCTCCAGCTCTTCTGGTTTTTCAGGTAAAGCAGAAGCAAACAGGATTTCATATTTTCCAAAGGATAAAATGGAAGGTTCGTAGATACAATCCTTTGTTTTTTCTAAATATTCCATTAGTAGTATTTTTTTTTTTGCAAAAATATATAAAAGTACTCACTTCTCCTAATAAATAATAAAAGAAGTGAGTATTGAGTAGGGCTATAAATTCTCCATAGCCTTGTCTATCTGACTGTTTTCAAAGCTATCTAGGTAAACCTGAGTGACCTTTTCGGAACTATGACCTAAAGACTCACAGATGATAGAGGTAGGCACGCCTGCCCTTTTCAGGATAGTAGCATAGGAATGTCTTGCAACATATGTTGTAAGCTTAACAGGTATGTTTAATTCTTCTCCTAAAGATTTTAAAACAGTATTGACTTTGGTGATGACCTTGTGCAGTCTATTTAATCTCTGTTGTTCTGTCTTGTGAAAATCTGATAGTATAGGGAATAAATAAGGCTTGCTTTTATCTTTATACCTCTTCAAGAGCAATGCTGCTCTTTCCTGCAAAGGCAAGTTTATAAGTTTCCCAGTCTTTTTTCGAGTGTAAATAAGTCTGTTATCAATAACATTCCTTTCGGTAAGAAAGGCCATATCCACAAAGTTTATACCTCCCATGAAGTAAGAAAATGTAAACAGGTCTATAGCTAAGCAAACATAAAAGCCTTTTCCTGCTGTTGGATAGTTAATAATAGCTTGCACATCATCTTTTGTTATGGCTCTCTTGGCTGTATCTTGGTGGAGTTTTGATACTTTGAACTTCTTGAAAGGATAATATTCAGGTTTTACCACTTCCATTTCAATAGCCAAGTTGAATATCATCCTGATAGTCCTAAATCTTATTCCAATGGTATTTTCAGACTTGCCTTGCTTCCTTAACAAAGTCTCATATCTCCTCAGCCAGTTGTAATCCATCTCAGAGAATGGAATATCAAGATGTCTGTTGAACTTGATTAGGGAGTTATAGGTCTGTTGGATGGAAAGTCTGTAACCAGTTCTCTTTTCTTCTTCAAGACGAGACAAATGCTGCCTAAACAATTCTCCAACAGTTACAAGCTTTACAGGATTGGACACCTTATAAACAAGTGTAGTGGCTGAAAACTCCTTATCCTCTGATTTCAGTTCTACAATTTTACTCTTGACTTCGCTTATTTTACTGGCAATTAGTTTTTCCAGTAACTCTCTATTGGGACAGTCTGCTTTAGGTTGGTTCTTCTCAAAGTCCCAATGCTCCATTTTAGTAGAAACACCAAGATTAATATACCTTGCCTTTCTGTCTTTACAAACTCTTATTTTAATAGGCAATTCTCTGTTTTTTAACGGTTTGTATTTATAACAAACCACATCTACTGTTATCATTTGGGTAAAACATTGGAGAAAACAAATCTCCATTTCCCCCAGTATTCACCTTCAAATAAGCATAAAAAAAGAGAGCTACCTTTTCAAGTAACTCTCTGATTTTCAAGTGGTGCCACCAGGAATCGAACCGGGGACACAAGGATTTTCAGTCCTTTGCTCTACCAACTGAGCTATGGCACCATTGTTTCTCTTTTGCGGTTGCAAAGGTAGTGAAACTTTTGGACTACGCAAGCGCTTTGGAGATAAAAAACGCTGATAATTGCCTATGTGGCTAAGTATCAGCGCTTATATTTTAAGAAAAAAATGAATTCAGCTGTTTATTTGTTCTCACAAATCTTTATCTGCTCTTACAAATCTTTATTCGCCAGCTTTTTCGCCTTCGCTTTCCGTAGTTTCCTCTTTCAGTGGGTTCCATCCTTGGGCTTTCAGTTCAAACTCTTGACCATCGCGGGTGATCAGTGCACAACCTAATTCCGGTTTAGTGATGTGTCCTATTAACTTCACTCCCTCCATTTCAGAAATCTTCTCGTGATCGGCAATGGGAACGGTGAAAAGCAGTTCGTAGTCTTCGCCACCATTAAGAGCGCATGTTGTCAGGTTCATATTGAACTCTTCAGCCATGACGGCAGTCTGATAGTCAATGGGGATATGTTCCTCATAAATGCGGCAGCCTACTTTACTTTGTGTGCAGATATGCAATAATTCAGAAGATAGACCATCTGAAATATCCATCATAGAAGTGGGTTGGATACCTTCTTCCGCCAGTTTCTCGATGATGTCGCGGCGAGCTTCCGGTTTTAATTGGCGTTCCAGCAGATATTCCTTTCCGGAGAAATCAGGTTGCATATCAGCCTTACCTTTCAAAGCCACTTTTTCGCGTTCCAATAATTGTAAGCCCATATATGCGGCACCCAGATCACCGGTTACGCAAATCAAATCTGTTTCTTTCGCACCATTTCGGTAGACAACCTTATCTTTGTCTGCCTCACCTATACAAGTGATACTGATTGCCAGTCCCGTAAGAGAAGAAGAGGTGTCGCCTCCTATGATATCCACATCATATTCCTCGCACGCCAGACGGATACCCGCATACAACTCTTCCATATCTTCCACGGAGAAGCGCTTGGAGAGAGCCAGAGAAACGGTGATCTGTTTGGGCGTACCATTCATGGCGTAGATATCGGAGAAGTTCACGACAGCCGCTTTATAGCCTAAGTGCTTCAGCGGGACATAAATCAAATCGAAATGCACACCTTCCATTAGCAAGTCAGTGGTAATCAATACTTGTTTTTCGGTAGGATAGGAGAGTACGGCAGCATCATCGCCTACGCCGTACCGGCTGGATTCATTCTTCAGTTCAATACCGTCGGTAAGGCGGCGGATGAGGCCGAACTCACCGAGGCTTGATATTTCTGTTCTCATGATTATGCTCTGTTTATCAATTCTCTCATAATTTCTGTCATCTTCGGCTGGGCGGCATCGGCAGCTTTCTGCACTTCTTCGTGTGTCACCTCTACGATCTTACCTTCCACACCAAGGTCGGTAATTACCGAAATACCGAATACCTTGATACCGCAATGATTGGCAACAATCACTTCCGGCACTGTAGACATACCCACTGCATCGGCACCGAGGATATGGAATAATTTATATTCGGACGGTGTCTCAAATGTCGGACCTTGCGTACCGATATATACACCATGCTGTACTTTGATACCCTTTTCCGCTGCAATTGCATTAGCCTTACGAATTAACTCTTTATCATACGCTTCACTCATATCCGGGAAACGCGGGCCATATGGAATATTCTTGCCACGCAACGGGTGCTCCGGGAAGTAATTGATGTGATCTGTAATAATCATCAGGTCGCCGATTTCAAAATCCGGATTTGTACCACCGCTGGCATTCGAAACAAATAGGGTTTTGATACCCAGTTCGCGCATTACACGTACCGGAAACGTTACCTCCTTCATTGAGTAACCTTCATAATAATGGAAACGTCCCTGCATTGCCATGATATCCTTGTTTCCCAATTTTCCGAATATCAGTTTCCCGCTATGTCCTTCTACCGTCGATACGGGGAAGTTCGGAATTTCCTCATATTTTATTTCGTACTTCTCGGTGATTTCGGTGGCAAGACTGCCTAAACCGGTTCCGAGGATAATTGCTGTCTCAGGTTGTGTGTGCATCCTACCTTTCAGGTAAGCTGCTGTTTCTTGAATGAGCTTTAACATAGCCAATAATATTTTGGTTAAATATATGTTGTTGATTTTGTAAAAATTCTATCTCAATCGGTAAAATGTACAAATACGGCTTCAACGTTTCGGCGAGTGCCGGATGGTGTTGCAACCTTGTCGCATCCTTTTCCGTGGTGATAATCAGCTTCCTCTTTCCTTCCAGACGTTCGAAGCGTTCTTTTATAGCTTGCAAATCCTTGTTGCTGAAATCATGATGGTCGTCAAACTGGCATAAGTTTACGTGCGGTGTATATACTTGCAGCTTTTCCACCAGCGGTGCAGGCGAAGCGATTCCTGTTACCAGTAAAACTTGTTCGTCTTTTTCCAGTGATGTGAGGGTTCGGCGTTTTTCTCCGAAGAGCGGTATTAATGCCCCATATCGGAACGAGGAAAAATAAAGTTGCTGATACGGATACAGTTTTAGTCTTTTTGTGATGATGTTGAAATCTATAGGTTTGATATCTTCCGGGCATTTTGTCACGATCACGATGTGCGCCCTGTTTTTGCCACTTTCCGGTTCGCGTAATCGTCCTGCCGGAAGCAGGGTATCGTCTGAAAAAAGCCTGTGGAAATCTGTCAGTAGAATGTTCAGCCCGGCTTTCACGTACCGGTGTTGATAAGCGTCATCCAGTAACACTACATCTACTTTGGGGTGGTCCAATTTCATCAGTTGCTCAATGCCGTGACAGCGGTTCTCATCTACAGCTACCCGGATAGCCGGGAATTTGGCTTTTATCTGATAGGGTTCGTCACCAATGCGCTTTACATCCGTTTCTTCCGTAGCAAGTACATACCCCTTGCTTTTTCGTTTATATCCGCGGCTCAGCATGGCAACGTTTGTTCCCGTTTGTTGTAACAGCTTGATAAGATACTCCGTGTGTGGTGTCTTGCCTGTCCCACCTACAGCGAGGTTGCCGACACATACCACAGGTACGTCAAAACTCTTTGACCGGTAATATCCCCAATCAAAGAGTTTATTTCTTAGGCGTACCCCCATCCCGTAAATCCACGAGATGGGGTATAGCCAATAGTGTATCTTAACCAGCGGTTCTTCCATCCACTCCTTTCTTTAATTGATGTTCAACTCGAACGGAACGCGTGCCTGAATTTTATCGCAGTTCTCAAAATTATTCAGCCAGTCGAATTGGTTGTAAAGTTCACCGACTTTGCCTTTCAGTATCCGAGATTGGATATATCCACCGGGTTTCGTATCCGTCAGCATATCGAAGAAACTTTTCTTGCCCGGATAAGACATTACGGTGTAGGCATCCAGTCCGGCCTTTCCGATAGCTATTTCCAAAGCCTTGTCCAGTCCACCCAATTCATCTACCAAGCCCAGTTCTTTGGCTTTGGTTCCTGTCCACACACGCCCTTCGGCAATCTTCTTGATTTCATCCGTGGTCATGCCCCGGCCTTCTGCACAACGTTTCACGAACAGTTCATAGCCCTCGTTCACCATATTCTGCATCAATGCCTTCTCGCCGTCATTCAGCGGACGTCCCATTGCTCCGAAGTCAGCGTATGTATTGGTCTTTACTACATCGAATGACAGACCTATCTTATCCGTCAATCCTTTCACGTTGGGGAACATTCCGAAGATACCGATAGATCCTGTCAGTGTAGTCGGATCAGCTACAATACTGTCCGCGTTGCAAGAGATATAGTAACCGCCTGATGCTGCATAGTCACCCATGGAAACAATCACCGGTTTTTCTTTTTTCAGTTCGGTGACAGCGTACCATATTTGTTCCGAACCGAAAGCGCTGCCGCCCGGAGAATTCACACGTAGCACTACAGCTTTCACGTCCTTATCATCTTTCAGTTTGCGCAAGTCGCGGATTACCTTATTAGAATTAATCCCATCTTCACTACCTGCATACGAACTTCCGCTGTCAATGGCTCCATATGCGTAGTACACAGCAACAATATTTCCGCTTTTATCTTTCGGAACGTTCTTCTTCACGTTCACCATGTCTTTTAAGCTTAATATTGGCATACTGTCATCCTTGTCTATTCCCACCATTGTTTTCAGGTAGTTACGTACGTCATTTTTGTATACCAGAGTATCTGCCAGACCATATTCCACGCAGTCATTGGCGGGATAGAACATCAGCATTTTGTCGGCAGCCTCGTTCAGTTTTTCTTTGCTTACGCCTCTTGATTCTGAAATATCACTCAACATTTGTCCCCAGATACCATCCAGGAATACGGTTACCTGTTCACGATTGGCCGGACTCATTTCTGTAGAAATGAATGGTTCGACAGCCGATTTGTAAGTACCTACTTTGAATACCTGCATTTCAACGCCAATCTTTGACAATAAATCTTTGTAGAAGGTCGGGATAGAAGCCAAACCGTACCAGCCGATTGCGCCTTGTGGATTCAGCAACACTTTATCCGCTACACTTGCCAGATAATACAGGCGTTGTGAGTATTGGTCACCGTAAGCTACCACGAATTTACCGCTGGTTTTGAAGTCAGCCAGCGCTTTGCGTATTTCTTCCAAAGAGGCAAATCCTATACCCATTGAACCGGCTTGCAGGTAAATCCCCTTGATATTTTCATTTTCCTTAGCTTTCTGGATAGACGAAAGAATGTCATCCAGTCCGTACGTAGTTTCATCTTCGCTCAGGAAGATGTCGAAAGGGTTGTCCTGGCTCCGTTCTGAGAGCATACCTCTCATGTCGAGCATCATCACAGAGTTTTTACGCACCTGCGTTTCAGACTCTGACGAGGACAGCATACTAAACAGTATCAGGATGCTGATGAAAAACAACACGACGCTTGACACAATGATACCTGTGATGGTGGCTAGCGTAAATTTAAAAAAATCTTTCATTGTAGTTATTGTTTTTTGTATGCTAACTTATAAAAGCTAACAAAGATAAATAATTGAATTGATATTTGCTCTATCTGTCGCAAGGTTTTTCATTTTGTCACACTCTTCTCATAAAATGTTGTAATCCGCAAACTTACCGATTTTCAACATTTCGGCTTTTTCTGTGTTTTTTTTCCTCAGAATCTCATCTTTGTAGTTTTTATGTTTGGATATGTTTTTAATACTATTAATTATGAAGCAAAACAGTTTAACCGACTTCATGAACGAAGTCATCGTAGAGTTGCAGCAGGAGGGGCGTTTTGCCACTGCTAATATCTACAAGTATGCCTTACGGGCATTTACTCAATCTGTGGGAGGTGGTGAAATCTTCTGGGGAGGCTTGAACAGAAGAGCCTTGCATCGTTTCCAGACTTATCTGGAAGATTTGCAGAAGAGCTACAACACTATTTCCACTTATATTCGTGCGTTGCGTGCGGTCTATAATCGTGCGGTAGACCGCGGGTTGGTGGCAGGTGAATTCCGCCTGTTTGCAAACTTGAAGACGGGAGTTACCTCGGAGAAAAAGCGGGCCGTCACAGCTTCGCAGATGCAGAAATTAGTGCATACACCTGAAAATCGGAAATTATCGCCTAAAATATGCCAGGCGCAGGACACCCTCTCTTTGATGATACTTTTACAGGGGATGCCTTATACGGATCTGGCACATTTGCATAAAAATGACTTGAATGGTGAATTATTAACTTGTCATCGCCAGAAAACGGGTACGGAACTTTGCGTGAAAGTGGTTCCCGAAGCAATGGTATTGATTGATCGCTACCGTAATTGTGAACCAGACTCCCCTTATCTTCTTAATTTTCTTAGTGGTACTTGCTCGGATAAAGAAGCTTTCGAAGAATATCAAGGAAAACTTCGTGAGCTGAATTTGCATTTGTCCAAGCTTCCTGAACTGTGCGGGGTAGAAGGAGTGAAAGTTAGTTCATACACTGCACGCCATACCTGGGCCACACTTGCCAAATACTGCCAGGTACCGGAAGAAATTATTTCCGAAGGATTAGGACACTCTTCTCTGGAAGTCACTCGCACATACTTGAAAAGCTTTGGAGGAGATGAACTGGAAAAAGCAAATCGGATAATTATTAATTATATTGTTACCGGAAGGAAAAATGTATGGAGTAAGATTTGAAATGGCTGTTACTTCGTAAGTAACGGATATGTAATCTTGCTGCAAAGATATTAAATATTTGATAAAAACAAATTATAAAATGCAAAATTGGATATTATTTAACTGAAAACACAACTCAAACAAGCAAGACAAACCATAAATCGACATATAATTGCCATTCCGGCTATGAGAACACACATAAATTCTCCTCTCCACGCTTTACCTTCAACATGGACTTGTGATATTCTACGCTCTATTCTTGCGTAATCTGTAATTCAACCGCGCGCCGTATTCCTATAACACCTTATATTTTCCGTATTTGCGTGCTTCCGTTACTTACGAAGTAACGGTTAAAGATTATAATTATGCTCACACAACTGACACAAACGGCGATTGCTATATTGTACGACATTTATGCCGGTGGCAAGCCTTATCGCACAGCACAATTGACGATTGCGCCGCAAGAAATGATTGATATTCTCACTAAGTTTGAGTCAGCGGGATTGATTCGTCGTAAGGACGTTCCATTTTCTGATTTGCTCTCCTCGTATGAACTTACCCGTTCCTATATGGATATATCCCTACTTAATATACTGGAGGCTCTTGATGAACATTTGAATTGCAATTATCCCACTAAAGAGAAGATGTATCATCAATATCGTGCTGCTGCTAATCGTTTGGGCGTGATAAACCAGATGACTCGTCTTTATTTGTCCGAAATTAAGTTGATCGATCTATAATGAAAAGATATTTGCTTATATTTCTTGGCAGCTTTTGGTTTCTGCTGTCTCCGGTTCATCCTATTGGCTTGAGCGACAGGCAGTCGGTGAATAGTATTGCTGATAGTCTTTGTCGTCAGCCTTTACTGCTGTATTTTCGTTTCGACCGTACTTTGGTGGAGTATGACTATATGGACAACCCGCGCACACTGGATGAATTTCGCGTTTTGTTTTCCGACACTCTTTGCGTTTCCTCCATCGATACAATCACCATTACCTCCTATGCCTCTCCCGAAGGGGCTGTCCGTTACAATACCCGGTTGGCTCAACGTCGTGCTATTGCCGTGAAAGGCTATCTTATTTGGAAATATCCTCATCTCGATCAATTCCGTATCGTTATTCGTCCACAAGGCGAAGACTGGACAGGGCTCCGGCAATTGGTAAAGGCGGATGCTTCTGTTCCCGACCGTGACGATGTGCTGGAAATACTTGATAAGGTTTCCGATATAGAACGCTGTAAGGTATTGTTGCGCCGGTTGAATTGCGGATATGCTTATAAATATATCAATAAGAATCTGCTTCCGAAGCTGCGTAATGCAGCGGTATGCATGGTACGGATGAAAGAAAAAACAGCGCATCCCGATGAACTGTCGCTTCCGATGACTACTTACAGTGAAAGTAAAGCGTCGTTTGCCAATGTGGATACCTTGTATCCGGTTCCCGACATAACTCTGTCCCGGTTTTCGGTTACCCGTGCCCGTCGTCCGAAACCTGTTCTTTCCCTGAAGACGAACCTTCTCACATGGACGGGGCTTACTTCGGAGGGTAAAATAGCATCTTTACGTCCCAACCTTGCTCTAGAACTATTTTTTGCCCGTTGCTGGTCTCTTTCCGCTTCAGGCGAATACAGTCATTGGCAGGGAGGAACAAACCATAAATTTTGGGGCATCTCCGGTTACAGCCTCGAACCCCGTTTCTGGTTGCTGGGAGACGGCACTTACCGTTGGCTCTATCTGGGTGCATACGGCCTGTTGGGTGATTTCGACTACCAGCCCAGTCATGACGGCGATTCGAACCGTAATGGTTCCAGTGTTACCGGTACTTATTGGAGTGCAGGCCTTTCCCTGGGGCTGTATCTTCGCCTCTCCCGCCATTGGGGATTGGAAGCCGGACTTCGTGGCGGCTACCTCGACGCTTCCGGTAAAGCATACGATAATGAACCTCCCCATGCCTATTATCACCATGATTTCCCTTCTTCACGTTGGGGCATCACTGGTTTCAACTTTAGCCTGACTTACCGATGGTGGAACAAAACAATAAGACGATGAAAGGAAAGATGCGATATATATACAATGCAGGGCTACTTTTGCTTTTGTTGTGCAGTAGCTGTACGGAGCGTACGCTTGAGACGCGTCCCGATCCTGTTCCCATCCGGCTTTATACGGGCATCCGCACCCGCGCGGCTGTCGATGCCTTCGATGCTACTCCCGTGTGCGTAGCCTGCGGTTCTTCATCCGGTGCTTATGCGCAGGCATGGAATGGTGTTGCCACTGCCGGTGAAATCGTTCTCACCCCTGTGCGTTATTATCCCGAAGATGGTTCTCCACTCTATCTCCGCGGGTATTATCCTCCTGTGCCTCTGGCAGCCGATGGTACGTTGGCGTATACTTTGACGGGCAGTGAAGACCTGTTGCTCAGTGACGAACAAAACGGTTCTCTTTCATCCCCTTTCACTTTCGGAGACGGTAAAATGTTGATGTACAATCATTTGTTGATAAAACTGGATTTTTCCATTCATCTTGAAGGCGATGTCAGCATTTCTTCCCTGCGGATGCGTTCCCTGCAACTCAAGGGGCTTGTCAGCCGGGTAACATTGGCACTAAGCAGCGGCAAGTTGTCCTATGGTGCTGAAACGGTTCCCGTAACCATTTACTCCACCCCTGAAGATTCAGAAGGTATCCCGTTTGTGAATGCTACGCTTCAGCTTCCCGGCTATGTGTTGGTGCAGCCCAAATCTGAATTTCTGCTGGACATGGTGCTTTCCATCGACGATGATCGTTCTCATGATCTGACGTATCACGACCTGGTAGTCAGCTTCGAAGGTGGTGGCAGTGAAGGTGGAATAGCCTATACGGTACAGGTTACGTTGCCTACCCCCATCTTGCCGGATCCAGTTTCCGTGAAGGTCACTGCCACCGTTGTGCCCTGGAAAACGGGAAGTTCCGGCAGTGGTGACATTCCGGGATGGGATGGGGCAGATAAAACGCGATAAACGGTAAAACGAAAATATAATTGTGAACTGATAATTTATTAATCATTTAATTAAAAACGTGAATATGAAAACAAAAATGAGCGTGGCATTACTGACCTTATTGATTGCGGCAGGATGCAGTGAGAATGACCAGATCAATCTGCCGGAGGCTCCGGTGAATGCAGTACCTATCAATCTGGGACAACAAGTGAAAGCCGTGTCGCGTGCCGTTGCAGCGGACGGAGTAAATGTAAGCGCCACTTTGCTGATGTGCGATGGCAGTGGGAGTGAAGCCGATTGGAGCAAATTTGTAAAAGTGGAGAAGAATGCAATTGATGAAAGCAACCAGTTGACGAGTCGCGCCAGCATTTCCGCCGCCTCATTTACGGTAGCCGCTACTCCCGCCAATGATATTTCATTGAATCAGTTACTTTATTATTCATTGAGCGACGGTGTCAAATCTTTCATTGCCGCCGTATCTCCGGCAGGCAAGGTGGCAGATAGCGGTGCTTCAGTCAACTTCAATCAGGAAGACGGTACGCAGGATGTGATGTGGGCGTCGACGGTATCCGTAGGTAGTGCTAAAGATGAGACGAATGCTGACGGTACTGCCAAATACAATCTGGCGTTTACCCATAAAACTACCCAGCTGAACTTCGCCGTTGGTTTGACGCGCGTACAAGGTGGCGGTGAATGGCAGAATAAGAAAGTCGCTTTAAAGAGCATTGCTGTTCAGAAGGCTTCTGTTCCTCAGGCTATCAATGTAGCTAACGGTGATATAACCTGGAGCACCCCTGTAACCTTTAAGGTACCCGGCATTTCCGAAGCGGCTATTGCTGCTACAGCCACCGAAGTGGGTGAGGCATTCATGATTAATCCTTATACCGAGGTGATATTGGATGTTGTGATTACGGTAGACGGCGCCGAGAAGATTTTCAACAATGTACGTGTAACCACTGACGGAGAAGACGCAGGTGCAAAGATCGATCTGGCACGTGAAGAAGGTAAATCCCATAAGATAACGCTCACTATTCAGGAGCCAGCCAATGCGGACACAGCAGTCACGATAAAGACTACCGCAACCGTGAAACCTTGGCAGCAGGGTGCTTCCGGCAGTGCCGATTTATAAAATAGCTGATCGTATGCTGATGGAACGTATCCTGACTTTTACCTCTTGGGGCTTATTCCTCCTGTGTGGGCTTTTAGCCTCTTGTTCACAGGAGGGCAAGTTTCTTCCTGTTGATGCCGTCCCTTTGGAACTTCATGCGGCGGGCGATGCTTTGCCGGATGCTTCCACCCGTGCGGATAACCTGCCGGAGAATGCCTTCGACGCTACGGTGGTGCTAACCACCCGGCAGGGAGAATACTCCGCTTTTACAGGAAACTACGAGGGATACCGGAATGTAACGGTGGGTACGGATGGCAGTGTCACCTGGAAATTGTCGGGTGGCGACAAGACACCCGAATATCCCGAGACGGGTGATTGGCTGTATCTGGTGGGCGTTTCTCCTGTGGCGGTTCCCTCCGGCGGCAATGTTTCCTATACATTGACCGGCAGTGAAGACCTGCTGTATGCGAAGGAACAATGCGGCAACCGTTGGGATGGCGACCGGTTTTCGACGAATACCGATCCCATGCGAGACAAACCTATGGAGTTCAACCACCTGCTTGCCCGACTGCAATTCAAGGCACGCAAGAAGGAAGCGGGCGGACAGGCGGTAACTGTCACCGGTTTAAAAGTGAACGAAGCAAAGTCTCAGGTCATCTTGCCGTTGGCTACGGGAGTCTCCTCTTTTGTGGGTACACCGGGATTATCCTTGCATCTCGGAGAGAGTGGTGCGGGCATAGAGGTTCCTGCTGATGCCGGCACGACGATCACTTTAGGGGATTTGTTGATACCTCCTTTGGCTTCGGGCGGAACATACACACTGGATGTGGAAACCTCATTCGGGAATTTTCAGAACATCCCGATTGTTTTTACCGGTGATGCGTCTGCCGGAGAGAAGTTTCAGGCCGGGATGTCCCATGAAATCACATTGTGGTTTACGGACTCTACTTTGGGCATCCTTTCGGTGACAGCCGTTCCCTGGGAATCGGTAAAGGTGGATGACGATCAGGAATTGGTGCCTTGAATATAATAGGCAAAACTTTATGTAGAAAAAAATAAAATGAAAACAATGAAGAATAAGCGATTGATTTATTCCGCTTTTTTGTCCGGGATACTGATTGCAGCTATCGGATGCAGTGAGAATGAACAATCCGTCCCGTTGGACGAAAATGAACTGATAGAACTACAGGTATCACCTAAGGTGACTCTGACGCGTAGTGCGATTAATGGTGGAGAACAAACCGGAAACGGTGCTAATGTGATGCAAAACATCGCAGTGTATGCGCAGAGTACGACTACCAATACGGATGCTAAGAAGAATAACTATGCCATTTACACTCTAGGCAGCGGTACATGGAGCAACTCCGGAACTGATAAAATATATCTATCTTCCGAAGATGCCACCGTGTATGCGTATTATCCTGCTTATGCACCGGGATCGAATGGTGAATATGCCACAAGTACGGCGTTGAAAATCAGTGGTGATGCATCGGCAACTTCTACTATTCCTCTAACCGTTTATGAGGGTGGGACAGGTACTGATGCTAATTATACCATTGCCCCATGTGGCAATGCGGATAAAATTTGGAATGCCTCTCCCGGTAGTTGGGCAGACAACACTGGTGCCAATAAAAAACTCATTGCCGCCGCACCGGGCGAAGTGGACTATATGTGGGCTACTTCCAGTCCCACTCAAGTGGACAATGGCAGAGGTACCGATCCGAAAGGTACAAGCGCAGCGCTCACCATGAACCATGCTCTTGCCTTGGTAAGTTTCCGCGTATACAATGACGGCACTTATCACAATGCGGGCGCATTGACCGGCATAAAGTTGGAGAATGAAGGTGGCAATACTGTTTTAAGTAAAAGTAACGGTCATACGATGAAGATTTCCGACGGAACCATTGCGAACGGTACAGCCCAAGCCGCCACATATACCCGTAAGGTTACAAACTATACTTTGATTACGGTTGCTACTGTTGCCAGTGCTACTGCTGTTGCCGCGGGTTCTACTGCCAATGCCGATGCTGCGGCCGCTTCCAAAAAACTGAGTATGCTGGTATTGCCTGCCGCATCAATAGATGCCAATCAGGTGAAAGCTACTTTCACCATCGATGCAGCTGATTATGATGTAAAGCTCTCGGCGCCGGCTTCCGATCACAAGAAGTGGGAGCAAGGTAAGAATTACATCTATACCGTCAAACTCAGCGGACAGGGATTAGCAATCAACAAAGTTACTGTTACCGACTGGACAGAGCAAGTAGTATCCGGTGATTTGGAAATCAAATAGCCTTTAACCCTATCGAACAATGAATTGCAACTTGTCCATACATATCCGTAGTTTCCTTGTCTGCACCCTCCTTTTAGCCGGGTGTACAGACAAGGATGCTCCGGGCATTGAAGAAGTCGCCACGATTCCTTTACAGCTGATGGTAAACGCTGTTTCCGGTTCTACCGATACCCGTTCCGTTGTTAGTCAGACGGGTACGGCATCCGGTCAAGTGGGAGAAATCGGTATTTGTTTGGCTTTGGCGTTCGATGGACATAGTGCTTATGCTACCCCGGAGGCTTCTTCCGCCCTGTTCACATTAAGTGGTTCGGATGTTTGGACGGCTTCGCGTCCTGTCAATCTGCGCAGTGCGCAGGCACGGCTCTATGCGTGGTATCCTGCTGTAGAGTCGAATTTGACTACTGTGGATAATGGAACTACTCGTACTGTTGCCATCACCTTGCCAGCCTCGCAGACCTTTGATGGTGCCAATGCCACCGATTGTTCGCAGAGCGACTATCTGTACGGATCGGCAAGCGGAACTGTCGGCGATGCTACTCCGATAACCGTGAACCGTGACAATAACAATCCTACGGTTTATCTGCAACATGCCCTTACCCGGCTTATCTTCACCATCGAGTATAAGGCGGGACGTGTGCCTGATAGTGAATATGACTGGGTGAAAAGTATCAGCCTGGAAGGGCCTTTCCATGCCGGTGCCTGCACCTTGCAACTGAATGACGGCACGCTGTTTTTTTCCTCGTCCGCGACGCCCGTCACTCTTACTTTTTCAGCGGCTCAAAATCCGCAGCTACCCGGCAATATCGGTACTCCGGCAAGGGTCGCTTACGGACTGGTTGCTCCCAAGGGTGCCACCACGCAATCTGTGACAGTGAAACTGGTATTGGGGCAAAAGAGTACCTCAACGAACGACCGTACTCTGACCACCACTACCAACTTATTCAATGCCGAGTGGACAAAAGGTAATTCCTATACCTATAAATTGCTGCTCGACAAGAATGATATAACCCTAAAGAGCGTAAGTATCAAGGGATGGACGGATGCTCCTTCGGGAGACTCTACTGAAGTTCCCCCGGTTATCGGTTAAACCGAAGTGCTTCCGGTTATTAGCCTGAAAGGCCATAAGTACTTATATATAGAAATTGAATAATGAAGAAACCGAAACAAAACATACTGTATTTAATTCTCGCTGCCTCTTTTCTATTGTCAACGGGTTGCACTGACGAGCCGTCCGTGCTTCCGGTTGTCGAAGGCACTCCACTTACTGTGACAGCTGAAATCGGTACGACGGATTATTCGTCTACGCGGGCGGTGGCATTGAACAGTTATGACCGTTCCGATTTTATTGCCGGCGACCGGATAAACGTAGCCTGTAGCCGTAACGATGTTCAACTGGCCTCTTCAGGATATACCTTGAATACCGCTGCCGGTGCTTGGGAAGTTACCACCGGAAGTTCGGGTTTAGGTTTCTTGCCTGCCACCACTTGCCGTGCGTCTTTTCCGGTTGCCTACGACGGTATCCGTACCGATCAGTCTACTGCGGATGGAAGTGCTTTTCTACGGAGCAACTATCTTCTTACCCCGGAAGTTTCTGTTTCGGGTGCCGAAGTGAACTTTACAGGGGACGATGCTTTCGGGCACGAGAATGTGAAGCTTACCCTCAAGTTTCAGGGTAGCGGTAGCGTCTCCCTGCCGGCTTTCAGCCGTATCATCCTGCAAGCTTCCGGGCTTCGTACAGGTGGTGCTACAACAGTAGAGACTATCTATCCTTTTCGGCCCGATACAGGTCAGCATAGCTGGTGTGCGGTTATCTACCCCCGGAATACGGATACGGATATAACGGTGACTGTGATTGATGAATATAGTGTGACTTATAAAGTGGTGCTTCGTTGCGGTATGCAAAAATCCACCAGTTATACATATACGTTGAAGTTTCGGAATGATATTCTTGTTCCCGTAGGAGATGCCGAGATAAAACGGTGGGATTTGAAAGTGAGGCATACCGGAGGATTTGATTAGAATTAAAGATAAGATATAAATGATGAACAGGATTTATAGAACGCTACTGTTGTGTACACTCGTCGGGTGCTCCTCGTGTGGACGGGATGGAGTGTACGTGCCTCTTCCGCTGGATGTATCCGCCGAAGTCGGTAGCGTCCGTACCCGTGCGGATGACATCCATGCTTCCGATTATGATAAACGGGAATTTGTAGCGGGCGATATTATCCGGATTGCCAAGACCGGCGCATCTTCCGGTGTAAATTATAAGCGGACTGCTACCGGAGCGTGGACTCTTGTCGATGAGGCTACCCCTATGACGACTACGGGTGGGGAGAAGTTTACGGCAACTTTCCCTTCTGATTTTAGCGGTATATTGTCTGACCAAAGAACGGCTACGAACTTCTGGAAGAGTAATCAGCTTTCCGCTGCGGCAACGGCTCAAGGAAATCGTGCTAGTTTTACTTTCGTTCCGGCCGCCTGTAAGATAACGGTGATTATAATCTACGAAGCAAACAATGACGCGCAAGGTACTACGCTTACCGGCAAAGGACTGTGTAGTGGAAATCAATCCCAGGATGAGTCTATCCTGCTGTTGCAAACTAACGGCAGCGACAATAAACTGCGTCACACCTATGCGGGCATTTTTTCGCCCGGTGCCGCTATTCCGTATACCATTACGGTGAAGGCGAGTACATTTGATGCAACCGGTAAAAGCTATGTAGAAAACGATACGGGTTTGACTTTAAAGGCGGGAACCGAATACCAATATACGTTTACGGCTACCAGCGAGTTGATCCTCAACAGTGTGGTCGTAAAGGATTTTGCCAAGGACCCGGATTGGAATGGTACTGACAATGAAGAAAATGCGGGAAATGCAACTTGATTCATGAAGGATATGAAAAATATAAATTTATCACTCATGCCACTCCTGGCTTTCATGCTATCGGCATGCAACGGGGAAACGTTGCCCGGTCCGGTATTGGCGGACAATACCTTGCAGGTATGTTCGGTGGAACTTCCCGAACTTTCGGGTACACGCGCTCTGGGAGCCACTCAACTGAATGAAATCGGTGTATATGTCACTAATAATAGCCATACGGCTCTGGATAATGCGCCGTATGTATATAAATTGCAGAGTGGCACATGGAGTTGTGACGCTCCGCCTACGATAACGGTGGAAGCGTCGGCACCTGACTACTTATATGCCTTTTCTCCCTCCAGCTTGGCGGTGACGAACGTTGCAGGGGGGAATCACACCATTCCGGTGACGGTAGTCGCGGACAATTTCACCGCATCAGGGCAGACCGATTACCTGTATGGAAAGTCTGATCCGGAGACGGTGCACTCTGCTTCCCGTGCGGTGACGTTTACCATGTACCATGCTTTGGCAAAAGTTAGCTTCCGGGTGTTGAAGTCGGACAATGTGGAAGAAACGGTTACGTTGAAAAAAATAGAGCTACTGAGCAGTACAGCCCGTTTGCAAACGGGTACCAGTGGTATCATGAATCTGAAGGACGGTATTCTGAATGGTCTGGCATCTACCAACTCCATTATCCTGAATGGTAGCGTGGTGCTTAATACTACTCAGAGCCAGCCTAATGTGAGTGCTCTGGTAGCACCTATGAGCGCCCGTGAAACCCGTCTTTCGTTCCGTTTGACGGTGGAGGTTACGGAAACGGACGGAACCATTACCAAACGTTCATTTGAGACGGCGGCAGTGAATGAGGTTCGATGGAAAGCAGCCTGCCATTATGTGTACGCCATTACGATAGACAAAATGGGAGGTAACCTTACGAACGTACAGATTGATGCGTGGAAGAACGATGCCAATCAGAATACGGGAATAGGAATTTAGTGGTTAGTGATAAGTGATTAGTGTGAGGGAGAAGGGAAAGATTATGGAATATGGACTTTTGACTTTGAGATTACGGTTCCGCTTGATTATAGCCTTGCTTGTATGTGGATTGGCGGGGTGCGGTTCCGGGGAATCCGTATTGCCGGATGCGGTTCCGGATGCGGGAGATCCGGTAACGTTGACATTCGATATGTACAGTGCGGCGTTGACTCGGGCGGATGGCGCCGGAACGACTTCCACAACAGAAGATATGGCTGTGGGGAAAACGTTTCGTATCTATGCATTCACGGCAGGGGCAGTCAAATTGGGGACTCCTTTGGATAGTCGTGTCTATACAGTGCAGGAATCCGAAACAACTCCCGGTTCTCCGGGCAAGGCTACGGGTAACCTGACTCTTTATCGTGGCACGTACGACCTTTATCTGGTGTCGTACAACTCTTCTACCGAAGTGCCGGAATTGAGCGCGGACGGTTCTTTCACCGTAGGGAATGGCAGAGACTTTATGTACACCAAAATGGAAGGCATCGTAGTGCAACCCGACAAGACGGGGGAAAACACCATGCTGGTATCGCTGCCACGGCCTTTTACACGGATGGGGGCGTGCGTGGTTACTACAGTACAAACTAAAAATGGAACGCAGCCCGTACCTGTCAGTTCTTTGAAGGCTAACTGGATTCGAATTAAGGGATTGGCGGAAACACTGACATATAAATTAGGAAGTACGGCTTGGGAGCCTGCTTCCGGCTATAATTCATCTTTTACTTTTGACAAGTTCACTCGTGAAAAGGTTAGTGAACCTTGGATTAGCGAGGCGCAGGTTGTATTGCCGGTGGATGGTTCGCAGATGTTAGACTTTGAGGTCAATTTGACGGTTGGTTATAATGAGGGGGAGGACTCTTATACCGGTAGTTTTCCAGCTTCCATACAGAAGGTATTGTTGCCGGGAATGACCTATCAGTTTGATTTTTCACTTACTTTTTATGGAGTGTTGAAACCCAGTGATTTGACGTTGGCGGTAAAAGAGTATGATACGGTTGAATTGTCGTCTGACGGTCTTGGAGGAGATTAATAAATTTAGAATGATTATGGTGCGAAAAGCGAATATAGGGTTATGGATATGTCTTCTTTGGGGAATATCGTCCGTTTGTTTCCTGAGTGCTTGCGTAGATGATGAGCCCGTCCGGGAAGAAGAGGGAATTGTGTTCCGGCTTAGTTTGCCGGGTAGAATTGATGTAGATACACGTACTCCCACTTTGAGTAACATAACGATTTATGATGTATGGGTGGTACAATATAATGCTTCCAATGAAAATTTTTTGTTTGCGAAGAATTTCTCGGGTATGGCGAGTGCCGGTGGTGCTATTGGTGAACCGGAAAATAATGGAAGTATCATAAATGTAACCACGTCAGAATTTTCTGATATAAAGAGCCGCTTCTATATCATAGTTAATGCAGGTACGGATTTTCTCACGTCTTTTAGCGGAACAGAGACGGACCTGAAACAAAAAACTAAAGATATAACTCCCGGCGTTGCAGATGAGCCTACCTTATTGACCACAGGACCTTTAGAATATACTCCGGCGGCTTCGGGCAGTGACAAGGGAAAGGTTGTTATTGTTGCCCCTTTGCAACGTACGTTTGCCCGTGTTATTTTGAAGTGGGGGAAAACATCCGATTTTAAGGGTACAATATCGGTCACAGGCGTGAAGGCCTACTCTCTTCCCACGAAGATGGCTTTGTATACTCGTGGTGGCGGGGTTTTGTCTACCAAGTATCCTGCCTTGTCTGAAGTTTCCTCATCTACTGCTGCTATCAATATCGGTAGTGGTGAGTTGGCATTGGGAAGTTCCCGTACATTTTATATGGGTGAAAATCTCAGGGGTACGGGTACGGCTACCTCTTTTGCCGAAAAGAATTTAGTAGGAAAGGGACCCGGAGATAATGGCAGTTTGGACGGATGTACTCGTTTGGTTCTGGAAGCGGCATATACGTATCCCGGTGCTATAGATTCTATCGCTGTGGAATATTGCATTTATCTGGGCGGAAATTTGATGAATGACTATAATGTTCAGCGCGGATACGAGTACAATCTGAATGTCCAGATCAGCGGTGCTAACAGCGGCGATGTTCGTGTCACCATCACTAACGGCAACGTGGTGGTATTCGATGAGGTGGACACAATTAACAAAAATGTGGATTTTTAGATAAAACAGAATGATATGACTGGGATGAAGAAGACGGATATACCGCAGCCGGAGGAATGAATACGCGCAGCGGTTTCTTCTATGATTCGCTCTTTGACATGCTGGAATAACGGAAAACAATTAGTATCTTTGTAAGACAATGTGTATGTTATCTATTTAATCAGTAGAATGTTGATTAACAAAAGAATAACTATAATGAATGAATCCGAAGATATAATATTGGAGAACAGTGCGTCCAATCCTCTTGCCACAGAGATAAAACAACTTATAGCAAGGAGTCGGCGGCAGGTGGCTACTCAGGTAAATAGTGCTATTACATTGCTTTACTGAAATATAGGGAAGCGTATAAAGCAAGAAGTTCTGAAAGATCAACGTGCTGAGTACGGTAAACAGATATTATCCAATCTGAGTAAAGAGTTGACAGTGGCTTTTGGGAAAGGATGGGGTGAACAACAGTTAAGGCATTGCATACGTTGTGCCGAAGTTTTTGTTGATAGGGAGATTTTATACACACTGTGTATAGAATTGAGTTGGTCGCATATTCGTGCATTAATGTTTATTGATAATCCTTTGAAACGGGATTTTTATATTGAAATGTGTAAAATGGAACATTGGAGTGTGCGTCAGTTGAATGAACGCATTGATTCTATGTTGTATGAACGTACCGCTATCAGTAAGAAACCGGAGCAAACCATAGCTCATGATATCGAATTACTGCGTAAGGAGAAGCAATTGACTCCTGAAATGGCATTTCGGGACCCTGTTATATTGGATTTTTTAGGTTTGAATGATACTTATTCGGAAAAAGACCTTGAATCTGCAATTTTGGCTCATTTACAAAATTTCATCATGGAACTTGGAAGCGACTTTGCTTTTCTTGCCCGCCAAAAACGGATAACTATTGATAATGTGGATTATTATATTGACTTATTGTTCTATCATAGAAAGCTGAAACGACTCATTGCTATCGAGTTGAAGTTAGGTAAATTCAAGGTAGAGCATAAGAGCCAGATTGAATTAGACCTACGCTGGCTGGATAAACATGAAAGAGCAGAAGGTGAAAACTCTCCTATGGGAATTTTGCTTTGCGCTGAGAAAAGTGATAGTCTGGTAGAACTGTTGGAGTTGGGCAACTCAGGAATACATATCGCCCAGTATTTGACGGAATTACCTGATAAGAAGGTTTTAGAGGTTCAATTGAAGAAATCAATAAAGTTAGCAAAAGAAAGGTTGTAGAAATCTGATGAAATAACATTGTTTTCCGTCCCGCCCCGTGTCCCGTAAGGTTCACGAGGCGGGACGGTTTGTTTTCCGGCGTTTCGGCTTTGAAACATGAAATTGATTATAAGATAATTAGTATAAAATGATAAAGAATATGAAAGTGCAAATAATGAAGTTATTCCTGCTTTGGGGATTGATTGCCCTTTGTGGTGGTTTGTTGGGTTGCGAAGACCGTGTGGATGACGTGGCTCCGTCTGTAGATGAAGACGGACTGGTTCCTGTTTCCCTGTCTTTCGGCTTCGCCGACGAAACGGGTAGCTATACTCCCGTTCCGGGCTCCCGTTCCGGGCTCCCGTTCCGGGCTCCCGTTCCGGGCTCCCGTTCCGGGCTC
>OLSH01000680.1_pt1 | contig 24971 bp, 30 predicted proteins | sample 1643221 | NCBI WGS metagenome assembly OLSH01 (sample SAMEA3136681, study PRJEB25190) | human gut metagenome | biome: human gut; feature: human-associated habitat; material: faeces | place: Austria | collected 2013 | reverse complement strand
CACCGTACCCACCGGCGGCGGCAAGACCTTCGCCTCCCTCGCCTTTGCGCTGGAGCACGCCGCCGCCCAGAAGATGAAGCGGGTCATCTACGTCATCCCTTATATGTCCATCATCGACCAGACCGCCGCCGTCTTCTCGGGCCTGCTGGGCGCAGAAAATGTTCTGGCCGACTTCTCCAACGCCGAGTACAAGACTGTTGAGCAGGACGACCTGACCCCCGCCCAGTACCGCCAGATGCTGGCCAGCGAAAACTGGGACGCCCCCGTCGTGGTGACGACGGCGGTGCAGTTCTTCGAGTCGCTCTACGCCAACCGCAGCAGCCGCTGCCGCAAGCTCCACAACATCGCCGACAGCGTCATCATCTTCGACGAGGCGCAGACCCTCCCGGGCGACTACCTTGCCCCCTGCGTCAGCGCCATCGCCCAGCTCATCCAGCATTACCACTCCACGGCCGTCCTCTGCACGGCCACCCAGCCTGCCCTTGAGCCGCTGTTCCGGCGCTTTGCGCCGGAGCTTCACCCGCAGGAGATCACGCCCGACGCGGCCCGCCTCTACGAAGTGCTCCGGCGCACCACCCTGCAAGACCTCGGCACCCTGCCGCAGGAGGAGTTCGCCGCCCGGCTGGCCCGGCACCCGCAGGTGCTCTGCGTGGTCAACCGCCGCAAGACGGCCCAGCAGCTCTACGCTGCTCTGCCCGCCGAGGGCAGCTACTGCCTGACCACCCTGCTCTGCGCCGCCGACCGCCGCCGTCAGCTGGACGACATCCGCCAGCGGCTGAAAGAGGGTCTGCCCTGCCGGGTAGTGTCCACCTCTCTCATCGAGGCGGGCGTGGACGTGGATTTTCCCGTCGCTTACCGGGAGCAGTGCGGTCTTGACTCGCTCTTACAGACTGCCGGGCGCTGCAACCGCGAGGGGCGGCGGGGCGCAGAGGAAAGCATCGTCTACCGGTTCCGGCTGGACGAGTGTTCCACGCCCCAGATGCTCAGGCAGAACGTCAGCGCGCTGGACTACACCGCCCGGCATCAGGACACACTGGACACGCCCCGGGCCATTCAGCTCTACTTCAACGAGCTTTCCGACCTGCGCGGCCCCGACGCCGTGGACAAGCACGGCATTCTGGATGCCTTTCTCCGGGGCATCCGGGGCTGCCAGTTCCCCTTTGCACAGGTGGCGGAGGAATTCCGCCTCATCGAGAACGCTGCCCGCACGGTCTATCTGCCCGTCGGCGATGGCGCGGCCCTCTGTGAGCAGCTGCGCAGCGGTCATGTCACCCGGACGCTGCTGCGGAAGCTGGGCGTTTACAGTGTCTCCTGCTATAAGGACCAGTTCGACAAGCTCGACGCCGCCGGGGCACTGGAACTGCGGCCCGATGGTTCCGCCATCCTCACCGACACCAGCTGCTACAGCGAAAAGACCGGCCTTGCCATGGATGTGGAGACGGGCATCGGCCTTTACTTCTAAAAGAAAGAGGTGGTTGCAATGGCCAACATTCATCTTAGTCTGAAAATTCAACTTCACCCGGAAAGGAGGCGATGCTGATGTCCATGCTCATTGAAGTATGGGGCGACTATGCCTGTTTCACTCGTCCGGAAATGAAGACCGAGCGTGTGAGCTACGATATGATCACCCCGTCCGCTGCGCGGGGCCTTGTGGAGGCCATCTACTGGCACCCCGGGCTGCGTTATACGGTTGACCGCATCTATCTGCTCAAGCCCTTCGGCCTTGACCCCGTGGATGAGGCATCCACCGAGGAATACACCCGGCGGCCCATCCGGTTCACCAACATCCGGCGCAACGAGGTCAAGTCCACCCTGCTGTCCTCCGCCGCCCTCAGTGCGGCCAAAGGCGGCACGCCGCCGGTGCTCTACACCTCGGAGGACATCCAGCAGCGGGCCGCGATGGTCCTGCAGGACGTCCACTACGTCATCGAGTGCCACTTCGATTTGACGGACAAGGCCGCCCCCAGCGACAATCCCGGCAAGTTCCAGGACATTCTGCGCCGACGCCTGCGCAAAGGTCAGTGCTATCACCAGCCCTGTTTCGGGTGCCGGGAGTTCCCGGCCAACTTCCGGGAGTGGCCGGGCGGCAGCATTCCGGCGCTGAAGGTCACGCAGGACCTCGGCTTCATGCTCCACAGCCTCGATTACTCTGATTCGGCCAACATCCGCAGCCAGTTCTTCCGCGCAAGGCTGGTGGACGGCGTGATGGAATGCCGGGACGTGGAGGTGTTTACATGATACTCCAAGCACTCACCGCCTATTATGAACAGCTTCTGGCTCAGGGCAAGGTGGAGGCCCCCGGCTGGGACAGCCGCTTCAAAGTCAGCTATGAACTGCGCCTCGGCCCCGACGGCCAGCTTCTCGCCCTCAACGACCTTCGGCAGGAAGTCCCCAAGGGCAAAAAGACCGTCATCTCCCCCCGTGAGCTCCCTGTCCCCCACCGGGTCAAACGCGCCTCCGGCGTCGCCTCAAACTTTTTGTGCGACAATACGTCCTATCTGCTGGGCGCAGACGAGAAGGGCAAGCCCCAGCGCTCCCGCCAGTGCTTCGAAGCCTGTGCCGCCCTCCACCACAAGGTGCTCGACGGTGTGGACTCCCCTGCCGCCAAAGCCATCCTCGCCTTTTTTGACAGCTGGGAGCCGGATACAGCCCCCACCCACCCGCTGCTGGCAGAGCAGTGGGCCGACCTGAACAACAACGCGAACCTTGTGTTCGGCTACGAATCCCCCGACGGCTCCCACTGGCTGGCCACCACCGATAAGGACATCCGGACCGCATGGCAGTCCGCCTTTGACACCTCCGATGCCGACGCCGAGACGGCCCGCTGCCTCATCACCGGCAAAGAGGCCGGCATCGCCCGCATCCACCCCGCCATCAAAGGTGTGATGGGCGCACAGGCCGCCGGTGCGGCACTGGTCTCCTTCAACGCACCCGCTTTCTGCTCCTATGGCCATGAGCAGGGTGCCAACGCCCCCGTCAGCGAGTACGCCGCCTTTGCCTACACCACGGCCCTCAATCTGCTGCTGGCTGACCGGAACTGCTGCCAGCGCATCGGTGACACCACCATCGTCTGCTGGGCCGAAAACGCCGCTCCCGCCTACTCAAACGCCATGCTGATGTTTTTCTGCGGCGGTGCCGAGGCACACGGCGTCTCGGAAAGCGACCTTGCCGCCGCACTGAAAGCCCTTTCTCAGGGACGCCCCGTCTCCTTTCTCGACGACAAGCTGGACCCGGACCAGAACTTCTATGTGCTGGGCATCTCGCCCAACGCGGCCCGGCTCTCCGTCCGGTTCTTCCTGCACAGCAGCTTCGGACAGTTTGCCAAAAATCTGCAGGACCACGCCGACCGGCTCAGCATCACCCGCCCCGCCTTCGACAAGCGGGAAAGCCTGTCGGTCTGGGCGCTGGCGCAGGAGACGGTCAACCAGAGATCCCGGGACAAAACTCCATCGCCCCAGCTGGTGGGCGATCTGCTCCGGGCCATCCTCACCGGCGGACCCTATCCCGCCACCCTGCTCAACGGCGTGACTCTGCGCATCCGGGCCGAACGGGAAGTCACCCGGGGCCGCGCCGCCATCCTGAAAGCCTATTATCTCCGCAACTACCCCACCGAGCTCAACAAGGAGGTATTTACCGTGAGCCTGAACGAAAGCAGCCATGTCCCCTATGTTCTGGGGCGTCTCTTCTCTGTGCTGGAGACGATCCAGAGCGTCGCCAACCCCGGCATCAACGCCACCATCAAAGACCGGTACTTCAACTCGGCCTGTGCCACCCCGGCAACGGCCTTCCCTACGCTGGTCAAGCTGGCTCAGAAGCATCTGCAGAAGATGACCACCCCCAACGAGGTGCATTTCAGCAAACAGCTCACCGAGCTGATGGCCCAGCTGCCCGAGACAGGCTTCCCGGCACGGCTCAGCCTGCCGGAGCAGGGTGCCTTTGAGATCGGCTACTACCACCAGACCCGGAAACGCTACGCCAAAAAGAATGAGGAGGAATAAACCATGTCTGAGCCCATCAAGAACCGCTATGATTTCGTCATCCTGTTCGACGTCGAGAACGGCAACCCCAACGGCGACCCCGATGCAGGCAATATGCCCCGTATCGACCCCGAGACGGGCTACGGTCTGGTGACCGACGTCTGCCTCAAGCGGAAGATCCGCAACTATGTCGAGACCCTGAAAGAGGACGAAAAAGGCTATCGCATCTACATCAAGGACGGCGTTCCCCTCAACCGCAGCGACGCCGAGGCCATCAAAACTCTGGGCATCGACCCCGACCTGAAAGCCGCCAAAAAGGCCGACCCCGACATCGATGCCAAGCTGCGGGACTATATGTGCGAGAACTACTTCGACATCCGCACCTTCGGTGCCGTCATGACCACCTTCGTCAAGGGTGCGCTGAACTGCGGTCAGGTGCGCGGCCCCGTCCAGCTGAGCTTTGCCCGGTCGGTGGACCCCATCGTCCCGCAGGAAGTCACCATCACCCGCGTGGCCATCACCACCGAGGCCGATGCCGAGAAGAAGGGTACTGAGATGGGCCGCAAGCACATCGTGCCTTACGCCCTCTACCGCGCCGAGGGCTATGTCTCGGCCAACCTCGCCCGGAAGACCACCGGCTTCTCCGAGGATGATTTGAAACTTCTGTGGACTGCCATTCTGAACATGTTCGAGAACGACCACAGCGCCGCCCGGGGCAAGATGGCCGTGCGGGAGCTCATCGTGTTCAAGCACGATTCTGAACTGGGCAATGCCCCGGCCTACAAGCTCTTCGACTCCGTCACCGTCCAGCGCAAGCCCGATGTGGACGCCGCCCGCAGCTACCGCGACTACACCGTCACAGTGGCAGACACTCTGCCGGAAGGAGTCACCTGCGAGAGGCTGTCCTGATGGCCGGCCCGGACGACTGGCTGCCCCTGTCGGGCATCCAGCACTTCTGCTTCTGCCGCTATCCCGGCGCAAGCCCTGCCCTGATGGGCAAATGCGCCCGCCTCGGGGTCGATTTGAGCTTTTTCAGCCCGCAGGGCCGCTTTCTGGCCCGGGCCGTAGGCGAAGAACGGGGCAACGTCCTGCTGCGGCAGACCCAGTACCGCATCGCAGACAGCGAGGCAGAGAGCTGTCTCTATGCGCGCAATTTCATTCTGGGCAAAGTCTATAACGCCCGCTGGGTGCTGGAACGGGCCACCCGCGACCATCCCCAGCGGGTGCCGGTGGAACAGCTCAAGCGCACCAGCGCTCAGCTGGCGGCAGCGCTGCCCCTTATCGAGCAGTGCGACGACCTCGACCAGCTTCGCGGCCTGGAGGGCGAGGCGGCACAGCGGTATTTCGACTGCTTTGATTCGCTCATCCTGCAGCAGCACGATGATTTTTCTTTCGCTGGCCGAAGCCGCCGCCCGCCGCTGGACAATACCAATGCCCTGCTCTCCTTCGCTTATTCGCTTCTGGCCTCCGACTGCACAGCGGCTCTTCAGAGTGTGGGCCTCGACCCCTACGTCGGTTTTCTCCACCGCGCCCGGCCCGGGCGCAGGAGCCTCGCCCTCGACCTAATGGAAGAGCTGCGCACTGTTTACGCCGACCATTTTGTGCTTTCCTGCATCAACCAGAAAATCATGACGCCGAAGCATTTCCAGAAGCAGGAGAACGGGGCCGTCCTTCTCACCGATGAGGGCCGCCGCGCCTTTCTGGGCGGGTGGCAGACCCGCAAGCAGGAGACCATCACCCACCCGTTCCTGAACGAAAAGCTCCCGTGGGGCCTCGTGCCTTATGTGCAGGCTCTGCTTCTGGCCCGCACCCTGCGGGGCGATATGGAGCTTTACCCGCCATTTTTCTGGAAGTGAGGGATGTGTATGCTGGTCCTTATCACCTACGACGTCAACACCGAAGCTCCTGCCGGGCGCAAACGTCTGCGCAAAGTCGCCAAGCGCTGTGTGGACCACGGCCAGCGGGTGCAGAACTCCGTGTTCGAGTGTCTGCTGGATGCCGCGCAGTATGCCGTTCTCAAGGCGGAGCTGACGGCCCTCATCGACCCTGCGCTGGACAGCCTGCGCTTCTACCAGCTGGGCAACAACTATAAGAGCAAGGTGGAGCATATCGGCGTTCATCCGCCCTTCGAGCAGGACGGCCTGCTGTTGTTCTGAGTTTCCCGTCCCCAGTGCGAAGGGTGAGTTCTCAGCATTTTTCCGGCACCTTCGCACCGGATTTTTGTGTCATTTTGCATGATTTGGATAGTTCTTTGACCCGTTGTAAATCAAAGCTCTTCTAAATTCGTGCAGAATGTTGTATAATTTATAAGAAAATAGAGATTTTGTCTCTGTTTTTGCTGTCGCCCTCCTCGCGGAGGGCGTGGATAGAAATCAGATTTTGGCGTATGCCCGGAACGGCAGCGAGGTCGCCCTCCTCGCGGAGGGCGTGGATAGAAATCATTGCGTGGTAGATCTTATCCAGCATTGCCAGGTCGCCCTCCTCGCGGAGGGCGTGGATAGAAATACGGAGCTATGGGGTATGGGTCATGTGGTCATCGCGTCGCCCTCCTCGCGGAGGGCGTGGATAGAAATGTTGTCGTAGCTGCCCAGCAGATAGACCCGCTTATGTCGCCCTCCTCGCGGAGGGCGTGGATAGAAATTTCAAAGCACGGCAATCGTGCTCATCGCCGCATACGTCGCCCTCCTCGCGGAGGGCGTGGATAGAAATCTTTTCATATTTGTATAAATAGATTGAAGCACGGGTCGCCCTCCTCGCGGAGGGCGTGGATAGAAATTCAAGGTACGGCTGTCCGCGGTCATCATAGCGCGTCGCCCTCCTCGCGGAGGGCGTGGATAGAAATTTGATCGAGCCTGTGACAATGATGCAGACCTACGGTCGCCCTCCTCGCGGAGGGCGTGGATAGAAATCAATTTATCATATCGAACGGACAATCCAAGAAAGTCGCCCTCCTCGCGGAGGGCGTGGATAGAAATTGGCATCGCGCTCTAAGATGTGCTGTACTGCGATCGTCGCCCTCCTCGCGGAGGGCGTGGATAGAAATTTTTAACGAGATGCATAAGACCAAAATGCGATACGTCGCCCTCCTCGCGGAGGGCGTGGATAGAAATTGGAGCTCTGCCAGGTTCTCCGGCATCTCGGTTGCGTCGCCCTCCTCGCGGAGGGCGTGGATAGAAATAAGAACTGCGAAGGAAGATGTGAAAATCGTCCGTGGTCGCCCTCCTCGCGGAGGGCGTGGATAGAAATCTACTGTTACGAAACGGCCCGCCGGGCCCTGAAGGTCGCCCTCCTCGCGGAGGGCGTGGATAGAAATTATTCGGACGGTCGGCGGGATGCCTACAAGGAGCGTCGCCCTCCTCGCGGAGGGCGTGGATAGAAATAGCATATTCGAGGTGGCTTTTTTATTTTCCTCCAGTCACCCTCCTCGCAGAGGGTACGGATAGAAACCAGTTTTCACCTCCAATCGGGCATCGCCACAATTTTTCCAAAAAGGAGTTTTCCATGCATACAGTTTCCCTCACCCATCAGCTCGTCGCCATCCAGGACGACTTTGACCTCGACAAGATCATCGAAAGCGGCCAGTGCTTCCGGCCGCAGAAGCTGTCCGACGGGCGCTACCGTTTTCTTTCCGGCAGCGCACTTCTTTATCTGACTCCGCTGGGCGATGGTCAATACGACGCCGCATGGTATGGCTCAGATCGGGAGTACTGGGTCGACTACTTTGATTTGGGCCGGAACTATACCGCGCTGCGGTGCAGCTTGGCGGGACAGAGCAGCTATCTGGACAAATCGCTCAATTTCGGGCAGGGTATCCGAATCCTGCATCAGGACCCATGGGAAATGCTCATCACCTTTCTCATCTCCCAGCGCAAGAGCATTCCGGCCATCCGCACCGCCGTGGAACACCTTGCCCGGTGCTGCGGCGAACCGCTCAGTGCCGAAGGCGATGAAGTCTTCCTCTTCCCTACCCCGCAGCAGCTCTGCGGCCTCTCTGAGGCGCAGCTGATGGGCTGTGGTCTGGGCTACCGCACCCGTTACATCCAGAACGCTGCCGCTCAGGCTTCCAGCGGCACACTCGACCTCGGTGCTCTGGCGGCGCTGCCCGACGACGCGCTCTTTTCCCGCCTCCTCGAGCTGGACGGCGTCGGCAAAAAGGTAGCAAACTGCGTCTGCCTCTTTGGCTATGGCCGTACCGCGATGGCTCCCATTGATGTCTGGATACAGCGACTCATTGATGAGGAATTCGGCGGCCGCGACCCTTTTCCTTCCTATGATCAGCAGGCTGGCATCGTACAGCAGTACTTGTTCTACTACAAACGCAGCACCAGCCGCAGCGTCGCTCACAAAAAATAAAAAAAGTTATTGACAACTCTCCATTTGGCTGGTATAATAACACACGTCGTCAGGGACGGCATACCAGCTATGGGGGATTAGCTCAGCTGGGAGAGCGCTTGCATGGCATGCAAGAGGTCAGCGGTTCGATCCCGCTATTCTCCACCAAAAAGCACTGTACTTCGTAGGAAGTATGGTGCTTTTCTTTTTGCGAGGCCAAATTTTCGGGGATGCATTGAGTCGCCTGCATGTCTTTTGGGCTTTTTGCGGAAAACCGAGATGTTCCCGCAGATAAGCGGGTCCCCATAACAAAAGAGACCGCCGTACAGCAAGCTGCTGTACGGCGGTCTCTTCTTCTTTTTTCAGTTCCGCGGGATGGCCATTCGGCGCTCTGCTTTCTTTACGAGCCATGCTCCCGCCCATCCGCAGGCGGCTCCCAAAATGGCACCACCCAGAATATCCGTCGGGTAATGGACACAGAGGTACATCCGCGAGAATGCGATGAGAACGCCTACCGGCAGAACCGCCATCGCCCACTGCTTTTTCCCGGCCATCCAAAGGGCTGTCACCGAGGCGAAGGACGCCGCCGTATGGCCCGAAGGAAAGGAGAAATCGTCCGGGTACGGGATAAGCAGTTGTACCTCCGTAAGGATGTCGCATGGACGGACGCGGGCCACCAGCGGCTTGAGAAGAAGATTGCAGAGGACAGCGTCGATGAGGAGCGCCGCTGCCAGCACACATCCGACCCGCCGCGTTTTGCGGAACACCAGCAGCACCGCTGTCAGCGTCACCCAGAGAATACCGGAGTCTCCCAGACGGGTAATAAAACACATGCTTCCATCCAGCATGGGGCTGTGCAGGGATTGCAGGAATTGCAGGAAAGCGAGTTCGGCGTTCATAAAGCTCCCTCTTTCTCGTTTCGTTATGTACAGAATACCAGAAGTTTATGAACAGAAAACCACAAAGTCTTAAACAGTAGTTAAAACAGCCGGCTCCGCCGCTGAGTTTTGCAGCATTTCAGTTCCCGGCGTTCCTGATGGACAAGGAAAAAATTAAAAAGAAAAGCCGACTGAGAATACCTCTCGGTCGGCTTTTTCTATGCCGGTGGTGGGGGTCGAACCCACACGTGTTATTAGCACAAGGGATTTTGAGTTTTTATCCTCATCTTCCATCTGGTGTCATCCAGTGATATCTAGTGATATCTGGTTCCCACTGTGCAAAGGCAAAATTCACGACTCAACGAACAACAATTTGAAATATCCACGATTTTTCGATGTGTTTTTCCTCTACTCTGTTTTTTCGGTTTGGACCGCTCAAATGGAAATTGGAGGGATGCAGGGCAAAATGCTCCTCTGCTTAGGCACAAAACGAAAGGAAAGTCAAGGATAATGAATCAAAAAAAAAAGCAAAAGAGTATTATGAAAAATTATTTGTGAACTATCCTAATGTGCTGTCTGTCGAAGAAGCAACAACTTTACTCGGTTTCAAAAGCCAGACTGCCATCATCAGAAGAATCCATCAACATAGAATTCGCTGCCTGAAAGTCGGACGATCTTTCATGATTCCGAAAGAATATCTCATCGATTATCTTTTGGATAGCTAAATTATACAGCCATTATATTACATAGCGCACCACTTTTCAATAAGAAAAGAGTGCGCTTTTTATTTTCAAACGAAAGGCGGTCGATTTTTTTTTTTTTGAACACAAGCTGGAGCAAAACGTTGAAAAAGCCACATGACCCTTGACTACTTCTACGGACAAGCCGGAGAGCTGTTCTCCTTCTACCGCATTCCAAAGGCTCTGTTTCAGGAGCAGCGGTTTCAAGATCTGTCAACCGATGCCAAGACCCTTTACGGTATCCTGCTGGACCGCATGAGCCTGTCCGTGAAAAACGGCTGGCTGGACGAGCAGAACCGGGTGTTCATCATCTTCACGATTGAGGATATCAAGAGGACTTTGCGTTGCGCAGACAACAAAGCGACCAAGCTGCTCCGGGAACTCGAAAAGTTTGGTCTGATTGAACGAAAACGCAGAGGTCTGGGAAAGCCAAGTTTGGTGTATGTGAAGAACTTTTCGGCAGAATCGTCAAAATCAATATTCCAGAATCGTGATTTTCACGATTCTGGAGGCTTCAAAAACGCAAGTCAAGACCCTTCAAAATCACGATGTAATAAGACTAAAGAGAATGATACTGAAATGAGTGAGACTGATCCATTCTATTCTGAAGAAGCGGATGGGATGAGCAAACGCACCCAACTGGAAGAATATTTTTCTCAGTCTTTGGAGATAGACCTTCTGCTCCGGCTCTGCCCGGATGATGAGGACACCATCTATCAGATCGTAGATTTGTTGGTGGACACCTGCGCTACTAACCGCAAGCTGCTGCGCATTGCCGGGGACGATAAGCTCGCCGAGGTGGTACGCAGTCGGTTTATGAAGCTGAACGCTGACCACATATCCGCTTTGTGCTGAAGTGCCTTGCAGAGAACAGCAGCCCGATCCGAAACATGAAACAATATCTGCTCGCTTCTCTATACAATGCACCAACCACTATGCAGCTTTCCTACCAGAACCAAACCAACAACGACTTAGCGAATCGGAGGTGATGACAATTTCAAAGAAAGCAACCACGATAGCCATCGTCAACCAGAAAGGTGGCACCGGCAAGACCACCACCTGTGAAAATCTGGGCATCGGTCTGGCAATGGAGGGCAAAAAAGTTCTGCTGGTGGACGCTGACCCGCAGGGCAGCCTGACCATTAGCATGGGCTGGCAGCAGCCCGATGAATTGCCCACCACCCTTTCTACTCTGATAGCAAAAGCCATGAACGACCAGCCCATCCAGCCCGGCGAGGGCATTTTGCACCACGCAGAGGGCGTTGACCTGATTCCCGCTAACATCGAACTGGCAGGGCTGGAGGTCTCCCTTGTCAACTGCATGAACCGGGAAAAGATGCTGAAACAGGTGCTGGAAGGTGCAAAACATGAGTACGATTTCATTCTGCTGGACTGCACCCCTTCCCTTGGGATGCTGACCGTAGTCGCTCCGCTTCTATGGCTAGCGGTACGCACTATGTGCGAATTTACAATTATCTCCTGTGGAGATACCGCCATCAATGCACTGGCAGCGGCAGACACCGCCCTGATTCCTGTGCAGGCACAGTATCTTTCGGCAAAGGGTCTGGAACAGCTTTTGCAGACTGTGCAGAAAGTCCGACGGCAGATCAACCCGAAGCTGAAAATCGAAGGCATCCTGCTGACGATGACAGACAACCGCACCAACTATGGCCGGCAGATTGACACATTGATTCGGCAGGCATACGGCAAGCACATCAAAGTGTTCGACCAGGCCATTCCCCGGTCTGTCCGTGCTGCGGAAATCAGTGCAGTGGGCAAAAGCATTTTCCAGCACGATCCCAAAGGCAAGGTGGCAGAAGCCTATAAATCTCTGACTGGGGAGGTGATGACGAAAGCCTTGCCGACCGCTCTTTCCTGCAAGCCTATGAACAGCAGCCGGACGGGAAAGCCATACCGGGCGACTTGCTGTTTGTCGGGACGCCGGAGAAATGCCGGGAGCTGTTACAGAGCTTGAACGCCGGGGAGCTGACGCAGGGCGAGGTCAAGGCACTTTATGCAAAGGCACAGGAGCCGGACAGGGACACCTTTTCCATTTACCAGCTCAAACGCGGCGACGAAACGCGGGATTTGCGCTTTGAGCCTTACGACCGTCTGACCGCAGCAGGACACACGGTTGATCCGGCGAACTATGACCTGATTTATTCCGCGCCCCTTGAACCGGGTACGAGCCTTGAAGATATTTTTACCCGCTTTAATCTCGACCACCCGAAAGACTTTAAGGGACACAGCCTTTCCGTTTCCGATGTGGTGGTGCTGCATCTGAACAGGCAGGACACGGCGCATTATGTTGACAGCATCGGCTATCGACAGACGCCGGAGTTTTTGCAGCCGCAGAATTATCTAAAGCACGTTGAGGATATTGTGGAGCAGAACGACAACAATTTTGACGGTATCATCAACAACACGCCGCAGACGCCCACCGTCGGGGAATTGGAGCAGAAAGCAAAGGCGGGTGAGCCGATTTCCCTGATTGACCTTGCGAACGCCATCCATGCCGATAAGGAGCGCGGCAAAGAGGAAAAGCCCTCGATCCGGGCGCAGCTTCGGGCGGCAAAGGAGCAGACTGCTCAAAGAAAGGCGCAAAGGAGCAAGACGCAGGATTTGGAAAGGACCTGATCGTATGCAGAAGTTTGAAAATGTGGATATACTGGCTTGCCTTGATGCGGTGATGAAGCAGAACACCGGCTTTTACCAAAGCGATTTTGAGATTGACAAGAAGATCATTCACAAGGCTGCTGCAAGTCCCAACCGCGAGGACAGGTTGCTTTTGTGGCTTTCCCGCCCGTCCGGGACGCATTGCTTCCGGGAACGCAACGTTTTTCTCAAAGACACCCGCCCATACAACACATGGAAGTTCCACGGGGAGCAGACCCGCGACCGTATTCTTGCCTATGCCGTGGAGCTGACAGGCAGGGAGCGCGGCAAAATCCGGGGAAACCTCTATGAGCTGGACTATGCCGCCCATTTCCGGCACGTTCGGGAGCAGGCGCTTCCCGCAGACACAAACGCCCTTATCTATGAATATGGGCGTGCCGAGCAGCCCGCAAAGCAATGGTTTAACGGCAACGACCACCCGCAGTATGGCGCGTTTCTCCGCTTTGAGGTGCAGCCAAACACCCCCGAAGCCTTGCGCGATCTTCTGCAAGAGGAACGGCGCAGCCGTGAGCAGCTTTCGCCCGGGGACTTCAAGGCGCATATCGCCGCCCTGCGCGACGGGCTGATTGAAGCCGAAGCGCGGCGCATTGTTGCCGACATGAAACGTCAGTACAGCCCCAACAGCCCGAACAAAACCCACTACATGACAGAGCTTGCCCCGGCGTTTCTGATGCTTGCATCGAGCCGGGACATTGACCGCCTTTTCTCGCTGCTTCCCTACAAGACGCTGACCTTTTCCAAAATCGAGGGCAGGCACGGCATCTATGCGCTGATCGACAAGAACGAAAACCGCGACCGGGATATTCGCAAGCCCCGCCCCTCTATCCGGGCGCAGCTTGCCGCCGACAAGAAGAAAGCCGCTCCGAAGCGGGCGGCGAAAACAAAACATCACGAAATGGAGGTATGAGCATGAACCGATTTACCGTTGAGGAAACAAATCTTATCAGCATCTACATCGCCGATACGCGCAGGGAGCTTACCGGGGAAATGACGGGTGCGCTGCCCTATATGGACGGCGAAATGCGCGAGTTTGCCTTGCGTACCCTTGCAAAGCTCCGCGCCATGAGCGACGCCGACTTTGCCGCCGACGAAGTATGAGCGGGCTGAAACGGCTGACGCCGCAGCAGAGCCGCAAAGCGAACGCCCTTATCAAGAAAACTTGCTGCAACTGTATGGGCGGGAACTGCATTTTGCTGGACGATGGGGACGAGTGCGTTTGTCCGCAGCTCATTTCCTATTCGCTACTTTGCAGATGGTTTCAAAACGCCGTACTTCCCGCCGACAAGCTGCTTTACGCGGAGATTTACCAAGCCGAGGACAGGCGGCGGTGCGCCGAGTGCGGCGCGGCGTTTGCGTCCACCTCAAACAGCGTCAAATACTGCCCGGACTGCCGCAAGCGGATCACCCGCAGGCAAGCCGCCGAGCGGATGCGGAAACGACGCGCCCGCGTTACGCAGTAGGCGTGAAAAAGCCCTTGCGCCATGCCGCTTTTCAGACGCGATTTGAGCATGACAAGGGATTTATGCCTAAACCCGCAAAAACAGTGTTCTACTGCGTAACAGACACTTAAAGCAGCACCCACGAAAAGACGGGGCGCGGTGGCCATCATCGGCTGCCGCGCCCCGTTATTTTCATCGTTCAAGATTATTCCATTCGTCATAAACTTTTACTGTTGCATGAAATCTGGATTGCGGCATTATGTACTTGTCTTTAACCGCCTCACTATCTACCCAATTTCGTATTTCATTTACATACAGTTGCTTAAATCTTTGTTTGTCTACTTTCCCGTCTAAATATTTTGCACAGGCTTCATCATATGCGTTTGCTACATCTTCAAGTGCCGCAGATACAGAAGCCTTTAATGTTGGATTATCGGGATTTGCAGCTAATTGATTGCTCATCTCAGAAAAATGCGCTTTAGCTACGGTAATCATGCTGCGAATTTGCATTTCCACTTGACCTTTAGTTAAATCATTCGCCGTTTTCGAAGCAGCACTATTTTTTACGAGTGAAGCAATACTTACTAACAGAGCGAGTGCTGCTATTATAATTGATGCTATTTCCATTTGATTGTTTATCCCCTTTTATATTTTGAGCAACAATAGCGACCAATTCCAAAAATTCGGAATTATCTGCCTCATGAAGAACCGCTTGACCTGTTTTATGGTCATAGACTGGAAACTCAATGTATTTAACAAGATGTCCTTTTTCCACCTTGGTCAAAGGTGTTCCGTCAGCATGAATAGCCTGTTCAATTTCTAAAGCTATCCTTTTTGCCATTTCAGGAGAACAGTTATTTTGAAGTTCCGATTTCAATTTAAGACCTGTTTGTTTTAAGTCATATACAATCATTATGATACGTCCTTTCGTAATTAGTTTTCGGTAAAATAACCCACAATGATTTTATCACATTATGTCTATTGCTGCAATCAATATTCCCACTATTCCCGTGCTATTTCCTTACCCCGCTCCGGCTCACTTTCACGCCGCAAAATACTGTCGATGTTCCGCTTGATAACGTCGTACTCCTTGACCTGCTTTTTCAGCCTGCCATAGTCGGCGCACAGCGTTTCTTGCTGTTCTTGGAGCTTTGCATATTCAGCTTGCAGCGCGGCGACGTTGGGGAGCTTGCCGCCGACCAACGCGGGCTTGACCGCTTTTACAGCGGCTTCAAACAATATGATACTGCTCTCATGGGCGGCGCGGTATGCCGCCTTATCCTTTGCTCTGCGGTATGCGTCATACACGGGCTTTATCTTTTGGTATGTCGAAACATTCTTGATTAAGACCGCCATATCCGCAAGCTGCCGTTCGACGTCCTTTAATGCGCCTGCCGCCTGTTCGTTTGCCGCGTTCACCTCCGCGATTTTTGCGGAAAGCTCTGCATAGCTGTCAATCCTGTTTTCCGTGAGGAAGTTCAGCGTCCTTGCTGCCTGTTTGAGATTGTGGATTTTCGCCCAATGCTCATAGCCCCGGCTTTACTGCGCCTTGATGCTGTTCTGAATATCGATAACAAGGGAGATACCGCCGCGCTCCTGCTTCGGGGCTTTGGCGGCGCGGGTGCGCCTGCCCTTGATACGCTCCGTTATGGCTTCCTCTGTATAATCCGCGCCGAGAGTTTTCAGACGGGTAAAGCGTTCCTGCCCCGGTGCGCGGCAAGATATGTATTTACCGGGCTTTATCTCATAGCCCGCAACTTGCAGCAGCCGCAGAAAATCGGCAAAGTCTGACGCTTGCGGGATAAGCGCGTCAACGGTAATTTTCAGCTTGCCTTTCCAGCTTGTACCCGTCTTTTCCGCTTGGTACTCCGCATAGCTCTTTCCCTTGCTGCCCCTGCCGGGGACAACGACGGACAAGCCTTTTTCCCGGCACAGCTTGTCGCTCATGTTGCGTATGCCGTAATAGCTCCGCTTGTTAGAATTGTATTTGCGGTGGTCTATGAAATTGACCGCACAAAAAATCACATGGTTATGGATATGCCCCTTGTCTATGTGGGTAGTCAAAACATATTCGTGTTGCCCCTTTATTACTGCGTCGGCAAGCTGACGACCTATCTCATGCGCCTTTTCATAACTGACTTCCCCCGGCTCAAAGGACTGTATCAAATGGTGGGCTAAGTTATTCCCCTTATCCAACGCCTGCGCTATGGTAAATTCAAATTCAATGTCTGCCGTTTCATAGCTGCACCCGAACGAGGACACAAGCATTTTTCCGTCCGTCTTATCCGGGTTTTGGATATAGTCAAGGGCTTTGCTCAACATACTTTTAATAGGCTTAATCTTTGTAACCGCCATATTTCCGCAAGCACCCCCTTTATTTCCTCTATGTCCTCTTGATAGACGCTGCCCGTACTGTTCACGCGCCGCGCAATCTGATTGACGTTGACCCCGATCTTCTGTATCTCGGCGGTCATTGCCTTTATGTCGCTATGGTCTATTTGAATGATATATCCGTCGATTGCGATTTTCCGCAGATACGCCGCCATGTTCCGTGTTGGTATCAGCTTCATTTTTTCAAGGATCAAATCGCGCTCGGCTTCCGTCACGTGAAACTTTAGCTGCACCGTCCTTTTCCGTCCGTCCATGCTCTAACGCTCCTTTCCGTTCATAGAGGGTTTGGGACACTTCCCAAGGGTCTGCCCCAACAGGCGATAGCCTGTGGGGGTACAAGCAATTTTCAACCGACGCACCGCAGCGCGGGAGGTCGAAAATACGGAAGTGGGTACCCGCTTCCTATGCTTGCTCTGCTACAATGTCTCTTGGCTGAGCATCTTTCCGTGGCCTGCCTTTTGGATGCAGCTTGATACCTGCCGCCAGCTTTCGTTGCTGTCTATTGAACCGAAATACCCAGTTTCTGATGCACTTCCTGTCTACTCCTAACTTCTGGGCAATTTCCCGATTTGTTTTACCTTCTCGTTTCAATTCTAAAATTTCTTTTCCGTATACGTCGATCTTTACATATTTTCTGGGCATAGCAAAACCTCCTCGTGTAGTTCTATTATCCTACACGGGGAGGCCTTTTGTCTATTGTCTGCTTTTTACGGACCTGTTCAGGAGATTTGATATGGGAAACTTCACTTTTGAGGAAATGAACCTGATGTGCATTTATAATACCGGCAGCCGCGCAGGGTTGATTGAAAGCCTGAATGAGATGCGTGGTGAACTTTCGGCAGAGGAAACAGAGCTGATGGAGCTGACAGACAGTACCCTCCGCAAGCTTCAGGCCATGACGGATGATGAATTTGCGGAATTGGAATTGTACCCGGATTTTGATGAGTGAGGATAATTTTGTGGTGATCTTATATGTAGCGAGAAAACATTTCATTTATTATTTGGACTGATTCTTAAATGTTATTTTGGAGGAAGCCTCCTGTTCTTTTGAGATTAAATAGAGTATAATGATGTTGAAGAAAAAATGAGCATTTAAGGAGACAAGCCATGAAAAACGATATTACAATTAAAAATAGTAGTATGGATGTTTATGATTATTGCGAAAAGAATGGAATTAGTTTAGCAAAAATAGAAGAAAATGAATTTGTTGCTGTGCCGGCTTCTTATGAGCAAGGTCATTTTTTTGCACAAGAAACAATAGATTTTTTGAAATTTTGCAGAGAAAATGACAGCAATCATAAATATGACATTCTTTCTGATGGTGATATTACAGTTAGATCACTTCACTCTTTTGATATTTGGATGCCAATCATATTTATTGCTCAAAGTGTATTACTTCCTTTTGCCATCAATATGGTTAGCAATTATATCTGGGAGAAAATGAAAGGACGAGAGACGGAGAATGCAGAGGTTGATATGACCTTTATTGTAAAAAATGGTAAGAAAGAAAAGTCTATTCATTATAAGGGGGATGCAAAAACATTTAAGGAATCCTTTGAAAAAATAGATCTTAATAAGATGTGGGAGGAATAATGCTAAAAAGTTTTGAAAGTCATTGCGAATTAGAAGAAGTAAGAATAGTATGCAATAAATTATGTTCTTTAAAGAAAAGGATTGAGAAAGGAAATTTTAGTGATCCATTTAAAGAATATAAGGATTGCGATAATATTTTTGATAGTATAAAGGCGAAAGCCATAGACATAGGGGATGAATCATTAGCTAATGCCCAAATGATTTATAGACATTATTTCAAATTCTTTTCGACATTCGCCAGCTATCATTTGAGTTTAATAGAAAACAGATACAAAAACTCATGGGATATTTTGCAAGACTGTTTAGATGAAGCAAAGATAGTAGGAGAATTTGTTGATATTAAAGACAGAAAAGAAATTCCGGAAATTGTTGCTATATTACTGCAATACGAAAAATTATATCCATACAGAGTTTTTGCGAGTAGCGAATATATTGTTTCCAAATCGCATTGTAGTATATGTGGTAAGTCAATGCAGAGCCTGTCTTGTCCCCATAGAAAAGGAAAACTATATTGGGGCGATTTTGCAATAGAAATGATTGATGAAATTAAAGAATTGCAAGCGGTTTGCCTGGTTAGCCATCCAGAAGATAAAAGATGTATTATTGAGCTACACGAGGATAGGGATATACCAGAGAAAGAAAAGTTCAAGAAATTGGACGAATTTGTAAAATTAAAAATAAATCCACTTCAAAATTTTGAAATAGAAACGAAAATTGAGCAACGAAGGGATACAAAAATTCAGAAAGTAAACAGAAATGATTTATGTCCCTGTGGGAGTGGAAAAAAGTTTAAGAGGTGTTGCATAAATAGAATGTATTATAACCATGAGAGAAATATTATTTCGCCTTTATGCAAAGTTCAACTAATAATACAAGATAGTAAAAATGAATAATTACCGTTTGATAGAGTAACGGTATCACTGAGCAGGAGATCTTTTGAGGTCCCCTGCTTTTCTTTGCTCAAAACTGAAAGGAGGATAGAACACTATGCCAATCAAAGCCGAAATGTATGCACAGATGGCCGAACAAGTGGCAACGCAACTCACGGGGAGCTGGCAGGAATGGGCAGGGTTTCTCACCACTGCTTCCCGCCTTTACAAGTACACGTTCCATGAGCAGCTGATGATCTATGCCCAGCGACCGGACGCCACCGCCTGTGCGGAGTACAATTTGTGGAATGAAAAGATGAGCCGGTATGTAAGGCGCGGCTCCAAGGGAATCGCTCTGGTGGACGATTCCGGGGACAGACCTCGCCTGCGTTATGTCTTTGACATTTCCGACACCGGAACCCATGAACATTCCCGCACTCCCTGGCTGTGGCAGCTGGAGGAGCGCCATCTGGATTCCGTGCAGGTCATGCTGGAGCACACCTATGATGTTTCCGGTGATGACCTCGCCGGACAGCTCACGGAGGTAACCGGAAAACTGGCTGAGGAATACTGGACGGAGCATCAGCAAGACTTCTTCTATATCGTTGACGGTTCCTTTTTGGAGGAATACGATGAGTTTAACATCGGAGTACAGTTCAAGGCAGCAGCCACCGTCAGCATCACTTCCGTCTTTTCTCTGGCTCTCTCCAGTCCTTAAAATTCGACCTTTGCTATCGTGTCTTTTCTCTGACATGATGGTAAGCTCCCTTTCATCGCTGGAATGAGCCTCGATACGCTATCATTATTATACCGCGCCCCGGGCCCATTGTCAGCCGGCTCCGTCAAATAACCTCCAGTTCATCGATGACTTTCTCAAACTGCTTGCGCTTGATCTGGAGACGGTTGCCGTTCATGATGAGCCAGTTGGCGTCAGGGTTTTCCTCGGCTAACCTACGGAGCTTCTTTTCCCCAATACGGAAATATCTGGACGCCTCCTCAATGGAAAGCGTGTATTTTTGCCAGATAGGAATATCGTTCGTGTTCAAATACAGCACCTCCTGTAAATTTGCGCGTCCCCTTTCAGAGGACGGTGTTGCAAAAAATAAGAGGCAGAAAACGGATGGCTGCTGGCACAGCTCCACGGGAATTTCACCCCGGCCCATGCTGATGGGGGCGGCGCACGATGCTTTGCGGGCGTCCAATGCGCGAGTATCTTCGACCTGCCTGTATGTCATCGCCCACAGGTTGCCACACCTGTTTTACGGCCCGGTTTTGTCGCTCTCCTGTTTAGCAGGGGGCCCGTCCTGCGAACTTGCAACAGGGTCATGGCGCACCGGCCGACCGGCTCCACGCAGACAGATCGTATCCGTCTGCCTTATGCTGCGCCGGAGACCTCCCGCCGGGCTTTCTTTGTCAAGGAGCTATAACGGGACGCCGCGTGGAAAGGAGAACACGCAGCGCCCGGCCCTGGATCAGCTCAGGTCAAAATCCAGGATAGAAATAATCAGCTTTGCTTCCAGACGATTGCGCAGTTCTTCATCAACTTGCAGACGAGGATAGCCGTCAGAGCCATAGCTCGTCCGAGTTGACAGTGCAGCAATGTAGCTAGAATAATGCCGGACTACCCGGCTCACTGCTTCGGCGTCTCCTGCAACAGCGGCAGCGATTATCGGGTAAGGAAGCAGCGATGCCCGTGTGTGCGCAGATTTAGTCATCCGCTTCACCTCCCATCAGCTTTTTCAGCAGCCGATAGGCTTTATACCTGCGAGTATTGACCGTTCTTCTGGCCATGCCCATGCACTTTGCTATCTGTTCGTCTGTCATCCATAGAAACCAGTGCATCATAAAAATTTCCCGGTCTTTTGGTGACAGCCGTAGAAGTGCTGTGGCCAATCGGTCGTTCTCGATTAGCACAACAGCATTTCCCACGGGAAAAGCCGTATACTCCCATGAGTAACGATTGTAAACTGCAAGCTGGGCCACGTCTGCCTCGGACAGTTCTTCCAAAGATGCAAAACGTTTTTGATGACGGCTGATCTGCCGATAGCCGTTACATGCCTCGCATTTCAACACCTTTTTGCAGTAGCTGTCAAAGGCGTGCTGCTTGTGTTCGTAGTAGCGATTTGGTTTCAAGTTCTCACCTCCCTTCGTGCCGGGAAGCAGTTCTTTTCTTCCCCTTTCGCTCACTACTCGTTCACGAGTGGTCTGGTTTGGCCGGTTTTCGGGATCTATCTGAAAAAATTTTTTGCCGCTCATACTTGGCTCCTTTCGTTTCGTTCGGGTTGACAGGCCGGAACGAAACGGGGCGGGGAGCGGCAGCCCACGCCCAGGCGCTCAAAGAAACGGGTTTTGTGAGATATGAGCCACAGTATATAAAAAACGAGCCATAACTCACTTTCATGAGCATGGCTCGCTGCTGCGTTATTGGAATATTTCTCGTAGTGGCATGGGCGTCCGCCGTACAAACGGTAAACCCCGCCTTATTTTGACCTCCTTTGTGTTGGCGCTCTCATCCATATCCCCCTTTACTCCGAAATATGAGTTATAACTCATTTTGCATGAGCTGTATGGTTATTTATATGAGCGGAAGCACACCCTACAATGATGTAGAGGTAATGTGTAGTGAACAATCCGCTGGATCTATTTGCATGGAAAGTGCGGTCAGAACGGAAGCGCCAGCATCTGACGCAGAAGCAGTTAGCTGAACGCCTCGGTATGAACCCCCGCACGATCATAGATTTGGAGACCTGCCAGAGTAATCCGAAATTTGAAACGGTGGTCCTTGTCGCCAAAGAACTGAATATCAGCGTGGACGCCGCCATCTTCCCGGAAATGGTAAATCAGACAGTCTCGAAAACAGTTGTAGACTTCTTTTCCGGGAAAAGTGAGGCGGAAATTGAAAAATATATTGCGCTTTGCAAACAGGCGGAAGCATTTCAAAAAGACGAATAACGCGGTCGGGTTCGATGTGCCCGGCCGCGTTACTGTTTCACCCGTTTGCTATGCGGGCAGATTATTCATTTTTTGTTTTATAGGCATCGCGCAGACGCTCGAAAGATTCCTGGCTGATGACATGCTCCATCCGGCAAGCGTCCTTTTCCGCCGTTACCGGGTCTACGCCGGCCTTGATCAGCCGGTCGGTAAAGAAGCGGTGCTTTTCGTAGATCTGCTCCGCCACTTCCCGGCCCACATCGGTCAGATGCAGGAAATAGTCGCTGTCCATCGTCAGAAAACCCCCGTCACGCAGGGTTGCCACCGCATGGCACACGCTGAGCTTTGTGACCTCCAGGTGCCGGGCGACATCCACGGAGCGCACCATGCCCATCTTCTTATGGAGAACAAGTATGGCCTCCAGATAGTCCTCCCCGGACGCATGAAGTTTCATAAAAACCTCCCTTGCTTAAAGAGGTTAGACAGCCCAACCAAGGCTTTCCTGCTGAATATGGAACAGCTTATGATACAGACCGTTCTTCTTCATCAGCTCATCGTGGGTTCCATGCTCTACCAACCGTCCATTGTCAAGGACGAGGATTTGGTCTGCATCTACAACTGTACGGAGGCGGTGGGCGATCATAATAACCGTCTTACCTTCCACCAGTTTGGCAATCGCCTTTTGAACCAGGACTTCATTCTCCGGGTCAAGGGATGCTGTTGCCTCGTCAAGCAGAATAATGGGAGCGTTTTTCAGCAAGGCGCGAGCGATGGAAATACGCTGGCGCTCACCGCCGGAAAGAGTGCTGCCGTTTTCACCGAGAACCGTCTGATACCCGTCCGGCATCTCCCGGACAAATTCATCACAATAGGCGGCTTTGGCCGCGGCAATCACTTGATCGTCCGTTGCGTTTGGATTGCCAAGACGGATATTGTTCATAACCGTATCATTGAACAGGGTCACATCCTGGAACACGAAAGACATATAAGACATGAGGCTTTCCGGCTCCATACTCTTGATGTCTTTGCCGCCCACGGTGATCTTGCCCTTCTGAACATCCCAAAAGCGGGCAATCAGTTTAGAAATCGTGCTTTTACCGGAACCGGACGGCCCAACGAGGGCAGTCACGCTCCCTTGGGGGATTTTGCAGGAAACATCTTTGATGACATCTTCCTGATTGTAGGCAAAAGTCACATTGGAAAGTTCAATATCGCAGTTCGGGACCGTTTTCCCGTCACCGTCCATTGCAGGAGTGGTGAGCAGGGTACGCATACGACTTGTAACTACATTCAAATTCAGCAGCGAGGACAAATTCGCCAGGATTGCCAAAATAGGACCATAAATCCGCGTGACCATCAGCAGGAACATGAGCAAAGGCAGCAGTTCAATTTGTCCACTGGTCAGGAGGATAGCACCGACAAAGATTGTAATGCCAATACCTGCCTGCAAAATCATACTTGCACTGGACATGAACACGCCGACAGCCATCTCCACTTTGATGGCGATTTTTTTCATTGCTAACAGAGCCTTATCCAGCGCGCTGAAATGAGAACCGGATAGCCCGCAGGACTTGATGATCTTCATGCCTTCCAAGTATTCCTGTACCTGGTCAGAAGCAGCCAGCTTTGCGTCAACCTGTTTTTCAAACAGTTTCTTTTGATGGTTCCGGCTGAGCCAGATAATGAGGAAGGCAATCGGGACTGTGATAAATACGCACAGAGCGAGCCGCCAGTCAAAGAAGGCCAGCAAGATGCAGGTCAGGGTCACCGTGATGCCACTTGCAATCAGTGGAGGGATCGTGCTGCTGAGCAGGGATTCCATGCTGCTGCAATCTGCCATCATATTTGTGGTCAGTTCGGAAAGGTCCTTGGTGTTAAAGAAATTCATAGGGAGTTTCCGCAGATGCTCCGCAATCCGCAGCCGGGTCGTGTTCGACTCCTTATACGAGGCAATATAGGTTTTGCGGTAATCATTTTTGGCGGCCAGAAATACCAGGATGGCCGAAACAATGCCTGCGCCCCACAGCATCCAGATATGGTTCCACTGAATGGAGCCGCCATTGACAAAGGGAGTCAGAATTTCACTGAAAATCATAACAGTTACACAGAACGGAAGAAGCATAGCCAAGTTCGTCAATGTGCAGGCGAAGATTGCTTTTTTCAGATCTGCGTAACCTTTGTCTGATAAAAAGAGAGCTTTTTGTAATCTGCTCATAGTTACACCGCCTTTCCGCTGATTTTCCAGCCAATCGCTTCTGTATAGTGGTTCCACATTTGCGCATAGCGTCCGCCTGCGGCCACCAACTCGTCATGTTTTCCTTCTTCGATTAGGTGCCCTTTCTCCATGACAATAATCTTATCTGCATTGCGGATCGTGGAGAGGCGGTGTGCGATGATGATAACTGTCTTACCCTGCATCAGCTTTTCAAAAGCTTTCTGGATCAGGTATTCATTCTCCGGGTCGCTGAACGCCGTTGCCTCATCCAGCACGATGATGGGCGAGTCCTTGATAATGGCCCGCGCAATGGCAATTCGCTGGCGCTCGCCGCCAGAGAGATGGATGCCTTTGGAGCCGACCACCGTGTGATACCCGCCCGGTAGTTTGGAGATGAACTCGTGGCACTGCGCCGCTTTCGCCGCCGCAATCACTTGTTCCTCACTGGCCGAAGGATTGCCCATACGGATATTATCCAAGATGCTCTGCTTGAACAGGAAAATATCTTGGAACACAAAGCTGACATGGCGCATCAGGTCATCCTCCGCCATATCGCGCACATCTACGCCGCCGATGGTAATGCTGCCGGAAGATACGTCCCAAAACCGAGAAATCAGATTGGCAATCGTACTCTTGCCGCCGCCGGACGGGCCGACAATAGCTGTGATCTGTCCCTGTTTTGCTGAGAAAGATACATTTTCCAGGGCTTTCTCGGAAACATCCCCCGTGTAGGAAAAGCTGACATCGTGGAAAGCAACATCATCCCCAACAGGTTTCTTAGGATGAGATGTTTCCGGCATTTCAGGGATGTTCAGAATTTCATCCATCCGAGCCACATTCCCATCAATCTGCATGAACGATTCGGAGATATACATGATTTTGTTCAGTACACCGGAAATTGCGGGTACAAAGAGCAGATAGAAAATGAAG
>OLSH01000666.1_pt1 | contig 25327 bp, 21 predicted proteins | sample 1643221 | NCBI WGS metagenome assembly OLSH01 (sample SAMEA3136681, study PRJEB25190) | human gut metagenome | biome: human gut; feature: human-associated habitat; material: faeces | place: Austria | collected 2013 | reverse complement strand
GTGAGAGTAAGGGCTTATAAGAGTGTAGGAAAAGCAAAGCTGTACGGAGGATTTAGTTCTGTAAAGAAAATTAAAGTAAAATAATGAGAAAAATGAAATAAAATACCTTGAAAGGGGTGTTGTACTGAAAATTTAGGGTACGACACCTTTTTTCAAATATAAGATCTATTAGCATACTCTAAGAATATGATGTATTGTCTACGCAGATAACTGCGCATCTTATGGCAGTCCAGAAAAATAATGCTGATGGACAAGAAGTTCAAATAATAAAGCAGAATTTATTATGAGGTGAAGATTGAAATGACGAAAGAGAAAAATCTGTTCAAGAATGGTACAATTGGAAAGTTAATCCGATGAAAGCAAGAGATTTTACTGCATCTGCAGTCATATAGGATGGAAAGAATTCCTTAAAGGCAGAAGCAATTAGCAATAATTGATAATAAATAAATTAAAATCGAGATCTCTATTATTCAAAAAGAGATCTCGATTTTTTATAATGCTTCAACGCTCCATATTTTCAATGCTTCTTTTGCGGATTTAGAATAACTTCTGCCTATGGGCAGGATCACTCCGCTGCGCAAAAGGCAGGAAGTAGACGAAAGTTTTGCAACCTGGCTTAAAGAAACCATAAACGATTTATGTATTCTAATAAAACCATGTTTAGAAAAACGAGCCTCCAGGTTGGTCAGTGTATCATAGATTTCAAAGCTTTCCTGTTTATAGAAAATAAAAACCTTGTGGTTCTGTACTTCCAGATAGGATATATCTTTCAGTTCAACAATGCAGTTTTTATTACGATATGTGAAAATTAACTGCTCTCCGGATTCTTCTTCGGATTGCTTCACAGCTCTAAGGATAATTTCTTCAAACTTTTCTTTGGTAACAGAGTCCTTGATGATATAGTGATATGCTAAAACATCAAAAGCTTCCAGCATTTTATCGGCCAGACTGGTAAGAAAAATGATCTTACAGTCTATTCCAGTTTCTCTCAGCCGTTTTGCTGTCGCGATCCCATCCCTCTCCGGCATCATGATATCCAATAGGATAATATCAGAAGACAGCAGATCTTCTGAGAGAAATAGAAGCTGTTTTCCGTTGTTACATACTTCGATGGAAAAATCTAAAGCGTGTTCTTCTTTGATTTTACGAAGCAGCCAAGTGTATTTTTTGCAGCATGTATGATCATCGTCACATAATACAATCCTCATTTTTATGTACCTCCAAACTGTCAGTAATTTTTAAAAATATATCTACGATTTCAGGATCAAACTGTCTGCCGCTTTGTTTTTTTAATTCAGCCATAGCTGTCTCAGGACTCAGTCCTTTCCGATAACACCGAGTGCTGGTCATGGCATCATAAGTATCGGCAACGCTGATGATACGGGCAATCAGGGGAACTTCATCACCTTTTAAGCCATTTGGGTATCCGGATCCGTCAAAACGTTCATGGTGGTACAAAGTACCGTTTGATAATCCGTCCAGCATCTTGATTTCCTTTAGGATCTCCGCACCAATTATCGGATGCTGTTTCATCAATTCATACTCTTTGTCTGTGAGCCGCTCCTGTTTTTTTAAGACAGCATCCGGAACGCCGATTTTTCCAACATCATGAAGAAGTGCAATATAATAAGCATTTTCAGAATCCTGTTCTGACCATCCAAGACTTTGGGTAATCTGTTTCGTATAGCCTGCAACACGTCGGGAATGACCGTTGGTGTCTGGATCTTTGGCATCGATCGTATGGGCCAAGGCAGCCATAGTTTGAAGATATGCCGTTTCTATCTGACGTGTTTTTTCGTCCAGTTTTTTCTGGAGGTTTTTTCTGTAGTCGTTCAGTTCCAGTGTCTTTCCCACACGGCTTAAAAGCACTTCTTTGATGATTGGTTTCCCTATGAAGTCATAGGCTCCAAGATTAAGACATTCAGCCTCTGTTTGGTCTTCTGTCTCGGAAGTCAGAAAAACGACAGGGACATCAGACCATTTTTTCTCTTTCTGGAGTTCCAGAAAAAATTCTTTTCCATCCATTTCGGGCATCATGAGATCAAGTAAAATCAAATCAGGTGTCTGATGGTCCATGATTTTCAATGCTAAATTGCCTGATAGAGCGGGAAACACATGATAGTATTCTTTTAGAAGTATCATTGCCTGATTTAAAACAGTTTTACTGTCATCGACAACTAAGATTTTATGCATCTTATTATCCTTTCGTTAGTAAAATAACGGAACGCGTTATATATATTATATTACATTATCCGTAAAAGAAAAAGCAGGACAACGGCGCAAAAGGCGGTTGCTATGGCGGGAACTGTCGCTCAAAGACAGTTATACATCAAAACAGAACACCGATTTAAATCCTCATATTCAAAATTATCATAGGCGGTTTTGAGCCGGTGCAGGAGATTTTGGAGCTCTCCCGGATAAGTGTATTGATCCAATTTGGAAATAGCCTCGGAGACCTCCTGGTAATCCATTTCATTGACGGCGATGCAGAGGCTTTTGATGATATCTTCGGGATAACAGGAAAGAGACTCTTTCGTTTCGTCTGCCGCCGGTACGGACTTTATGCACTGATCCAGCTCTTTTAAAATAAGGTCTGTATAGTCCAGCAGTTCCTGATACTTCTGTGCGATGGATTTCCAGCTGTTTTGGTGGCCGTATTCTTCCATTGTTTTCGCCAAGTCCGAAAATTCGAGAGCACCTACGGATTTTGATGCAGATTTAATCGCGTGTACGTGGATGGTAAACAATTTAATATCCTGGTTTTGATAGATTCCATCCAATTCATTTCGGCGTTCAAAGAGACCCTGTCGGAAGGTTTTCAGCATCTCCAAATAAAAATCGGCCGAGTGATCAAAATATTCTAGGGATGCATCTACGTCGAAATGTTTCAAAGATGTAAAACACCCCCTTATTTCCGCGGGAATGTAGAATTTATTCTGTCTTTTTTCCTCAATCTTTAAGACTGCTTTGTCCTGTAAATACTGAAGGAGGGTGTCGTGAAGTTCCTTGACATTGATCGGTTTTGCAAGAAAGTCAGAAAATCCTTGTTTTGTGAAATAGGTTTTAGCATCGGAGAAGACGTTGGCTGTCAGGGCGATGACGGGCAGATTTTTTCTGATATGCTTTATTTTCCTCAGCTTCTGTACCGTTTCAATACCGTCCATTCCAGGCATCATGTGGTCTAAAAAAATCAAATCATAATCTTGCTCGGAAGCCATAGTGAGTGTGTCAAAGCCGTTCGATGCCACATCAATATCCATTTCATAAGGTTCCATCAACCGTTTTGCAACGGAAGAATTGACAGCATTGTCATCTACGATCAGAATATGTGCAGAGGGAAATGTTGTATCCTCATAGACGTTCCCATTCTTTGACGAGGTCCGGACCGGATGACCGTTTAAGATGTTTGAAGTCTGCATCATCAGGTTGTACGGATATATTTGTTGATAGTTATAGTATTTGGATTCCATAGTATCACTGGTTTTCATAAGAAGCAGCACATGATCCTGTAAAAATAAGGAATCGATCGTTTCCTGGCAGGACGAAAAATCCGACTGCTGCATGATCAAATAAGAATTTTTGTTTGATCTGCCCAGACTAATGGAGGAGACGGACGAAATCAAAGAAGGATGAATGTTAAGCTTGCGCAACTCACGTATGACATATCTTGTCAGTTCCTCATCCGATTCCGGAAGATAAACATAGACCTCTGCCTGTTCTATTTTGTCAGACGGCGGAATCATAGGATTGGTTAAGCAGATTTCCTGTGGGATCGTAACGATAAACGTACTGCCTTTTCCATATTCACTTTCTACCGAAATACTGCCGTCCATGAGTTCTGTCAGTATTTTTGAGATAGAGAGACCCAGTCCGGTTCCCATAATGGCTTGATTTTTTTTGGGGTCAACTCTGCTGAATTGCCGAAACAGGTGTTTTTGATCTTCCTCTTTAATCCCTGATCCGGTATCAGAAATAAAGAAGGAGAGTTCTGTTTTTGTCCCAGACAGATTCTTAGCACGAAGTTTCAGCTCGATTTTACCAGAAACTGTGAACTTTACGGCATTTGCAAGCAGATTGGTCAGGATTTCCCGGATCCGCATTTCATCTCCGATGAGCTGTCTTGGAATAGAGGGGTCCAAGTCAGTGAAAAAATGCAGACTTTTTTTACTTAGTCGGGCGGAGATCATACTACATATATCAGAACACATGGTTGCAGGAGAATACTTTCCAGTAGTCAGCTCTATATTTCCTGTGTCAAGCTTGGAAAAGGACAGCAGGCTGTTGATGATTCCTAAAAGTCCGTTGCCGATTTCATAGATTGTGGAAATGTCTTGTTCCACATCCAGGGGGAGATCTTTTCGCAACAACAATTCACTTAAATTCAAAATAGCGTTCATCGGAGTCCTGATCTCATGGCTCATATTAGCGAAAAATGCCATCTTTTCCTGGTGGATCTGTCGCTCCTTCTCAGCAAGCCTTGCCAAATGTTCTTCCTCCATTTTTTCGCTGTGGATATCCTGTGTGCAGAAAATGATATTTGTTTTGTCGTCTTTTAAGTAGCTGTATTCCGTTCTCTTCCAGCGGTAAGATTCATGGGTCCTGACCCGGTATGTAAAACTGTAGGAGGTATCAGGTTTTTGGTTGAGATAGCGGGTAATGCCAGAGAGCGTTGCATTCATCAAAAGTTCTTTTGCCTCTTCATCATAGGCCAGTTCATTTGCTGCATGAAACGTCAGCTCGTCAAAATCTCCTTCCAGTTTCTTTTGAGAAAACCAGTCCCTGTCCTGGGCAGCATAAATCTGGTATCTGCCGTTTTCTGTATTGATCAGTCCAAGAGTCTCATAGCTCCGGCTAATGATCAAAGTACACATTTCATTTAAGATCTGGATTTCTTTTTCTTTGGCATAATCGGAGTGAAGCTGTTTTTCTACGTTGGCCGTGTCATCAGAAAACACACAAAGATAGGTTTGTGTGAGATCAGAAAAAGAGAGAAGTGATGCTGTCCCGCTTAACCACGATTTCTTTTCTCCTACATAAATCGGACGGGTAAAAGGAAAGTGGTCTCCGACATTTTTCAGACGGCTCAGTGCATCGATGAATTCATCGTATGCATTTCCCGGAAGTTTATCGATGAAAGAATGAAAATCAAATGAGTGGCCCGAGGTAATCTTATAGCCTAAGATCCTGCAGCCAAAGTCATTAATATGAAGAAGAGTCAGGTGGTCTCCGTCTCTCTGAAACTGCATGACTCCGGTGGGAAGATTTTCATAAGTTGATTTAAAAAAAAGAATTCCTGTTGTTGATTCAACAAATCATCTCCTGTCTGTTTTCTTTCTATTATATTACATCTAGATCAAAGGGGAAAGAGCCATGGAGTTTTAAAGGTTCGTTGTTTAAGTCGCAGATTGCGGCGAATACGAAGTATGCCTGGAATATGGCATATTCAAGATAAAATAGACAAAAACAGACAGAAAGAAAGGAAGGCCTATGAAAAAGATTATTTTTGCTGCGGTAGCTCTGATTTTTATGGCGGCGGCGGTGATAAGTGTGAAGGAAATTGTACATGGAAAAAAGGATACAGGGGTCAGTTATTATGCAAAAATTATAGCAGGATCCAAGAATCAAGAAGGTTCAGAGATTTTTTACCATACAAAAGGGTTTGATAAAAATGGAAATGACAGGATGCTGACAGTATTTGCAGATCGGGATCAGCCTTATCCGAAGGGAGAATATTTGAAAATTACTTGTTCTATGAAAGCCGACGGATCGAATGAAATGATGTGGAGTATGGTTGAACAGAGCAAAATTCCTAAAGAGGCAATCTTAAAAATACAGAAATGGGAAAAACGGATTAGACAGCTGACGGCTAAAAAGAGTTCTCATTTAGGGAATAGCTTAAATGTACAGAGGAACATTGATAAAGAAAAAAAACTGATTGCATTTTCTTTTGACGATGGGCCTGCCAGGGAGAATACAGACCGGGTGGTAAAAGCGCTGGCAAAGAATCATGCAAGAGCAACTTTTTTTATGCTTGGACAGAATGCCTCATATTATCCGCAGCTTGTAAAAGAAGTAAAAGATTCGGGAAACGAGGTAGCCGGACATTCCTGGAATCATCCTCAGCTTACGAAACTAGGCGCAGCTGGGGTATGCCGGCAAATGCAGAAAATGAATCATGCAATTTCGAAAATGACCGGCTCCGATGTGGGCCTGCTGCGCCCGCCATATGGAGCCATTGACCGGATAGTGAAAGCCAATATTAATGCGCCGCTGATCTTGTGGAGTATTGATACATTAGATTGGAAGACTTTAAATACAGATGCCACAGTAAATACAATTTTAAAACAAGCGAAGGACGGGGACATCGTATTGATGCATGATATTCATAAACCCTCTGTGGCAGCGGCAGAAAAAGTGCTTCCACTACTGAAAGCCAGAGGATTTGAAATCTGTACAGTTTCAGAATTATTAAAGGCAAAGGGAATCACTGTGGGGAAAGGCGATGTTGTCATCAGTGCCAATCAGATTTATAGGTATAAGAAGAATAAAAGATAAAAAGCGTTGATTGCGTCGATAAAGGTCCCGTTTGCCGGATTTGAGTCAATATAGGCTGTATCCTGTTATGATTAGTTCGTAACTGATTATCAGCTGAGGAAGGACAGCTGGAATCTTTTTTCCTCAAAAATGAAATAAAATCCTTTTGCAGAAGAGCCGCCGGGCAGACCGGGCGGCTCTTCTGGCAATCCAGGGTATAACTCTACTTCTTATACCGATAAACATCATTGGCACTGACCACCACATCCCCCGGATGCAGTTCAATGTTTCTGGCTTCGAGAAGTTCTGAGACAGTACAGACCTGGAACCCATTTTTTTCGAGCTTGGGAAGGACCTTTTTCACTGCCTCCACCGTGGGAGCGTGGATATCATGCATAAGGATGATATCACCGTCCTTGGCCTGTTTGAGTATTGCGTCAGCCGTTTTGTCAGCGTTTAATGTTTTCCAGTCAAGGGTATCGATACTCCAAAGAATCAAGGGGTCCTTGACCGTTTTCTTAACCGTACTGTTTATGGAACCGTATGGCGGCCTTAAAAGACCGACATTTGATCCGGTGACAGATGAGATTGCTCTGTTCATCTGGTTCATCTGATTTTTAACACCGCTTTTGCCGAGCTTGGTGAGCAGAGGATGATTCCATGAATGTCCCGCCACCTCGTTTCCGGATTCTGAAACTTTCTTAACCAGATCCGGATAATATTTTGCATTTTGGCCTAGCATAAAAAAAGTGGCCCGTGCGTTGTTCTTGTCGAGAGCCTTTAAAATCTTCTCTGTATTTTTTCTGGAAGGGCCGTCGTCAAACGAAAATGCGATCAGCTTTTTTTGGGGATCGACTCTTTTCGGAAGGAAAGGGAAATCTCCCAGATCATGCGTTGTTATCTCCTTGAGGATTTTACGGTTTTTTTGAATCTCTGCGCTGGTAGCCGAGGATTTCTTTAGATTTTTCATCTCCCGGCTGGTTCTTACCAGATATACACCTTGTACAGCTATAACGGAGAGCATCAATATCAGCACCGCGACTTGTCCTTTGTTTAATCTATTTTTCATTCGTGCCTCCTTATCCATTACATAGTATTTCCGTTTTCCAGTAATCCTTGATAAAAGAACATGGAAAGGCAGGGTGAAATTTCAAGCCATAGTTTATTCTATGTAAGAAGAAGTGAATATATCATTACTTTTAGACAAGGAAAAAGAAGGTGTTGGTATAATTTTTATTGATTAACAATATTTTTAGATCGGGAAGCTCTACGCTTTGATGACAGGGATTGGAATCATATATGTTATAATGAAATAAAGCATATTTCATGGATTTCTGAATAACCCTTATTTGACGGAGTATAAAGGAGCGCGGCTTATGGATATAAAAAGGATCGGGGAGGACAGACAGCTAAGGTCTATGGACACGGTAAATGGATTTGAGGTCCGTCCGGGTTTCTACCTTCAGAACGGCGCCACAGCCATCGAGGGAGGCGTCAGCTTTACCGTACATACCAAGAATGGGACGGCTTGTACTTTGGTATTATATAAGAGAAAGGCAAAGGAACCTTTTGCGGAGATACCATTTCCCGAAAACTACCGAATTGGAAATGTTTATTCTATGATTGTATTTGGGCTGGAGATCAGGAAGATCGAGTACAACTACCGGGTTGACGGACCGCAGGATCCTGCGAGAGGGCTGCTGTTTGACAGAAACCGGTGTCTGCTGGATCCTTATGCCAAAGCGGTGACGGGGCAGAGCAACTGGGGAGAGAAGCCTGAGTACAGCAAAGACTGCTACCGCGCCAGGGTGGTTTCCAATGATTTTAACTGGGGAAGAGCCAGACGCAGGCCTACGGATATGAAGGATCTTATCATATATGAACTCCACACCAGAGGCTTCACCAAGCACAATACGTCCGACGTGAAGCATCCGGGCACCTTTGACGGTATCCGGGAGAAGATTCCTTATTTAAAAGATCTGGGCATTAATGCAGTAGAGCTTATGCCGATTTTTGAATTTGACGAGACAAGGGATACCAGATATGTGGGAGGCCGGAAGCTCCTGGACTACTGGGGATATAACCCGGTGAGTTTTTTTGCGCCTAATACGAGTTACAGCTCGGAAAAGGAATTTAACAGAGAGGGAACGGAACTTAAATATCTAATCCGTGAGCTTCATGACAATGACATTGAAGTGATCCTCGATGTTGTATTTAATCATACAGCTGAGGGCAATGAAGATGGTCCGTTTATATCTTTTAAGGGCTTTGACAACAATATTTATTATATGCTGACGCCCGACGGAAAGTATTTTAACTTCAGCGGCTGCGGGAATACGCTCAACTGCAATCATCCGGTGGTGCAGAATATGATCCTGGACTGCTTGAGATATTGGGTGACAGACTACAGGATTGACGGGTTCCGGTTTGATCTGGCTTCGATTCTCGGAAGGAGCGAGGACGGATCGCCGCTGAGTAAACCGCCGCTCCTTGAGAGGCTTGCTTTTGATCCGATCCTTGGCAGGGTAAAATTGATCGCTGAGGCCTGGGATGCGGCAGGGCTTTATCAGGTAGGTTCTTTTCCGTCATGGAATCGGTGGTCTGAGTGGAACGGCCGGTACAGGGACGATATGAGAAGGTTTTTGAAAGGAGATCCAGGTCTGGCAGAGGCGGCAGCACAGAGGATGAGCGGCTCCAGAGATATCTATGACAGAGAGACCAGAGGAGATGCCGCCTCCGTGAATTTTATCACCTGCCATGATGGATTCACCATGTGGGACCTTTACTCTTACAATGAAAAGCATAATATGGAAAACGGATGGAACAATACAGACGGTGACAACAATAATAACAGCTGGAACTGTGGGACGGAAGGTGAGACAGACCGGCCGGATATTTTAAAGCTGAGAAGAAAGCTTGTGAGAAATGCTTTTGCGGCTTTAATGACAAGCCAGGGTGTACCGATGATGTATGCGGGAGACGAATTTTTGAACACCCAAAATGGGAATAATAATGCGTACTGCCAGGATAACGAAATTTCCTGGCTGAACTGGGATCTGCTGGTGGAGAACCAGGACATCACCCAGTTTGTAAAAAAAATGATCAGGTTTAGAAAAAAACATCCGGTTCTGCGTTCCAGAGGCGGGGAAGCTTTGTGCGGGCTTCCATCTGTCAGCTTTCACGGAGAACAGCCGTGGCAGCCTATAAGAGACTATCAAAACCATCTTCTGGGTGTCCTGTTCGCAGGAAGAGAAAAAGATAGTGACACAGACGATATTGTTTATGTTATGATGAATATGCACTGGGAGCCGCACACGGTGAGGCTGCCGGAGCTGCCGCTGGATTATTTCTGGGAGATTACCGCAGATACGGCTGATGAGCCAAAAAACGGAAGACTGCCGGGAGGAGAGATTCAGATGGAAGAGCGGAGTATGATAATATTAGAAGGAAATCAGATGGGCCGGAAGGGAAACGTCATCTGTCTTTAATGTTGATTTAGAATGCCCATGGGGTGCACCATATTCTATACCCTTCGGGTGGGCGTGCTTGACCAGCAAACAGAAGGTCTCATCTGTGATAGTTTTTCTTCATTGTCGTAAGAAGGCCTTTCCAGAGCTGACTGGAGATAATAGAGAAAAACGAATACGATTAAGATTAAGAAAAGGAAGAGAACGTAAGATGTGGATTGCAGATCAGTGGAATGATTATGAAGTTTTAGATACTTCTTGTGGTGAAAAATTAGAAAGATGGGGAGACTATTATTTAGTACGGCCGGATCCCCAGGTTTTATGGCAGACACCAAAGAAGGCAAAGCAATGGAAAAAGCCGAACGGCCACTATCACAGGAGTAGCAGAGGCGGCGGCCAGTGGGAATTTTTTGACCTGCCCAAGACGTGGGATATCCGGTATAAGAAACTTAAGTTTCATTTACAGCCGTTTAGTTTTAAGCATACGGGTGTTTTCCCGGAACAGGCGGTCAACTGGGACTGGTTTTCTGACAAGATCAAAAAGGCAGGACGCCCTGTAAAGGTTCTGAACCTTTTTGCATATACCGGAGGTGCCACATTGGCGGCTGCGGCGGCAGGGGCGAGTGTTACCCATGTGGATGCATCCAAAGGGATGGTCAACTGGGCCAAGGAAAATGCCCAGGCTTCTGGACTTTCTGATAAACCGATCCGGTGGCTGGTAGACGACTGTGTGAAGTTTGTTGAACGGGAGATCCGGCGTGGGAATCAGTATGACGGGATCATCATGGACCCGCCGTCATATGGACGGGGACCAAAGGGTGAGATCTGGAAGATCGAGGAGAAAATATTTCCTTTGGTTCAGCTCTGTACGAAAATTTTGTCGAAAAACCCCGTATTTTTTCTGATTAATTCTTACACGACGGGACTGCAGCCGGCGGTGCTCTCCTATATGCTGGCAACGGAAGTGAAGGCGAAGTTCGGCGGCAGAGTGACAGCGGAAGAGATTGGTCTTCCAGTTTCTTCAAATGGCTTGGTTCTGCCATGCGGAGCCTCTGGCAGGTGGGAATCCTTATAGATATTTCAGAAATCTTAAGTTTTGCTGAATTTTGTTTGAATATGTAAAAAACAATTGAAATTTTTCTAACTTTGATTATAATTAAAAAGAGCGTGTATACGAATAATTGACATTTAACATAATGATAATAATAGAGAATTCGAAAGGGGAATTTTGAAACATGGCAGGTTCAGATATCGGAATTGATTTAGGTACAGCCAGCGTCCTGGTGTACGCAAAGGGCAAAGGAGTCGTTTTAAAAGAGCCATCTGTAGTGGCATTTGACAGAGATACAAACAAAATTAAAGCAATTGGGGAAGAAGCCCGTTTGATGCTTGGAAGAACACCTGGTAATATCGTGGCAGTGCGCCCGCTCCGTCAGGGTGTTATTTCTGATTATACAGTGACAGAAAAGATGCTGAGTTACTTCATCAACCGCACAGTCGGAAAGTCTATCTTCGGAAGAAAGCCCCGCATCAGCGTGTGTGTGCCGAGCGGTGCCACAGAAGTAGAGAAAAAGGCAGTAGAGGACGCTACTTACCAGGCAGGGGCCAGAGAGGTCTCTATCATTGAAGAACCAGTTGCGGCAGCCATCGGCGCCGGAATTGATATCGCAAAGCCATGTGGAAATATGATCGTTGATATCGGGGGAGGAACGGCTGATATCGCTGTCATTTCCCTGGGAGGTGTGGTTGTGAGCACTTCCATCAAAGTTGCAGGAGATGATTTTGACGAGGCGATCGTGCGCTATATGCGTAAAAAGCACAACCTGCTCATCGGAGAGCGTACCGCTGAGGATATCAAGATCAACATCGGTACTGTTTATAAACGTCCGGAAAACGCCACAATGGATGTGCGAGGAAGAAACCTTGTGACAGGCCTTCCAAAGACTGTTACCGTTACATCTGAGGAGACCGAAGAGGCTTTACGTGAGCCTGCTTATCAGATCGTGGACGCTGTCCATAACGTATTGGAGAGAACTCCGCCTGAGCTCGCGGCAGATATTTCAGACCGCGGTATTGTTCTGACCGGAGGAGGATCTCTGATCCAGGGTCTGGAAGAACTGATCGAATCTAAGACAGGAATCAACACGATGACAGCAGAGGATCCTCTGACAGCAGTTGCCATCGGAACTGGAAAATACATTGAATTTTTATCCGGAGAAGACAAAAAGGCTGAGAAATAGTCAGTATTGTTTTTAGCGCTTTTTTGAGCCGGAAGAGGACAACCAGGGTATTTTATCCTGGTTGTTTTGTTACGCCAAGTATCTGTTAAAAGGAGGGGAGTTGGATGGGACGGATTTCCGGGTATGTGGACCACATCCGTTTTCGGAATGAGGACAATGGTTATACAGTGCTGAGTCTTGATATGGACGGAGATGAGGAGACCGTGGTCGGCATCTTTCAGTTTCTCCATGAAGGAGAATACATGGAACTGGAAGGGGAATACGTGGATCATCCGGTGCACGGGCCCCAGTTTCAGATGAGCTCTTATGAGATCACTATGCCGGACGATATCCAGGGCATGGAGCGGTACTTAGGCTCCGGAGCCATCAAGGGAGTAGGACCGGCGATTGCCAAGCGGATCGTGAAAAAATTTAAGATGGATACCTTCCGTATTATCGAGGAGGAACCGGAACGCCTTGCTGAGATCAAAGGAGTAACGGAAAAGAAGGCAAGGAGCATTGCTGTGGAGTTTTCTGAGAAACAGGAAATGCGGCAGGCTATGATGTTTCTGTCTGGTTATGGGATCACCACCAATCTGTCGGTCAAGATCTTTAAAGAGTACGGGGACCGTCTGTATGATGTGATCCAGAACAATCCTTACCAGATGGCAGATGACATTGAGGGAGTAGGGTTTAAGATTGCTGACGAGATCGCCAGGCAGGTGGGGATCGGCAGCAGCTCCGATTACCGGATCATATCAGGCATTTTTTATACCCTAATGCAGGCACTGGCATCAGGGCATATTTATCTGCCTAAGGAAATTCTCTTGAGAAACACCGCAAGGATGCTGGAAGTGGAAGAAGAGATGATCGAACCCCATCTTCTGGATATGATGATCCAGAAAAAGATCATCATAAAAGAGGAAGAGGAACAGACCCGCATCTATGGGGCAGCCCAGTATTACCTGGAATTGAACACTGCCAAGATGCTCTGTGACCTGAATATGACCTATGATGTGTCAATCTCTGAAGTGAGGACAATAATCGCCAAGATCGAGGATGGGCTTTCGATCACTTTTGCCGAGAAACAAAAAGAGGCCATTGAGGCAGTTGCGGAAAACGGTGTGATCATACTCACCGGAGGGCCGGGAACCGGAAAGACGACCACCATTAACGGGATGATACGCTATTTTGAATCAGAGACATTGGACATCAGACTGGTAGCCCCCACAGGCAGGGCGGCAAAGCGTATGACAGAGGCCACGGGATACGAAGCCACGACCATTCACAGGCTTCTGGAATTAAACGGTGATTCCAGCAGCGGGGACAGCATGAAGTTCGAGCGGAATGCAGGAAATCCCATTGAGACGGATGTGATCATTGTGGATGAGATGTCCATGGTGGATATCTTTTTAATGAATTCCCTTTTGAGTGCCGCCGTGCCGGGAACCAGGTTTGTGTTTGTGGGAGATGCCAACCAGCTGCCTTCTGTGGGGCCTGGAAATGTACTAAAGGATATGATCGCATCGGGTTCTTTTAAGGTGGTAGAATTAAACCAAATCTTCCGCCAGGATGAGACCAGCCATATCGTAAGCAATGCCCACAGGATCAATGAGGGAAAGACCATTGACCTTGACAATAAGAGCAGGGACTTTTTCTTTCTTGAGAGAGAAAGGCTGGGAGACATCCTGGGGGTCCTTGTCTATCTGGTGAGAGATAAGCTGCCGGGTTATGTCAACGCCAAACCGTATGATATCCAGGTATTGACGCCTATGCGCAAAGGGGAACTTGGGGTTGATAAGTTAAATGAAGTGCTCCAGGAGTATCTGAATCCCCCCGCTGAAGAAAAGCAGGAGAAACAGGCTGTCTCCTGTCTGTTCCGAGAAGGGGACAAGGTCATGCAGATCAAGAACAATTATCAGATGGAGTGGGAAGTAAAGAATGAGAAAGGATTTACCGTGGAAGAGGGAAAAGGTGTCTTTAACGGTGACATCGGCAGGATCACACGGATTAATGACTACACGGAAAAGGTCACGGTGGTATTTGATGATATCAGAGTGGCTGAATACTCTTATTCTATGCTGGACGAGCTGGAGCTTGCCTATGCGGTGACCATACATAAGTCCCAGGGAAGTGAGTACCCTGCGGTGGTCATGCCGCTTCTTACGGGGCCCAGAGTGCTGTTTAACCGGAATCTTTTGTATACCGGAGTCACCAGAGCCAAGCAGTGTATCACGATGGTAGGCCGGAAGTCAACGGTGCAGCAGATGATCCAGAACGTCAATGAGCAGAAGAGATACTCCACGCTTTGCCTGAGGATTGAAGAACAGGAAGAGCTGATGTCAGTATCCTCTTGATATCATGTTATTTTATAGTATTAAATAGAGTCAGTCATATAGTGTAATAGGAGAATGGTATGAGTTATAAAACTACGGATGGTTTGATGCGCCATCTTCGAGATAATGGAATTGATATATCAGGAAGTAAACAAAAACGTCAGTTAATGAATACAGGATATTTTCACGGATATAAGGGGTATCGATTTTTTTAAAATGCACAGAATAGGTTGCCCTTTACTTCTTACGATGAAATTTATGCAACAATTCAATATGATTCAGATCTTAAAGCATTGCTCTATGGTAAAATGATGTATATTGAGACAGCTGTAAAAAATATTGTTCTTGAGAGCATCCTAGTCAAAGCAAATTCTGAAAATGTTCAAGATATGTTTAATAAAGTTGTATGTGGATATCATAATGCACCCGTAAAGTTTTCTGATGATCAAAAGAAAAGAAGTCAGCAAAATAAGCTGAATTTACAAAAGTCTATCCAAGCAAGTCTTGCATATGCATATAAGAAGAACAATCCTAAAGTTACTCATTTTTATAATAATCACAGCCATTCAGACGTTCCAGTATGGGCATTGTTCGAAATCATAACGATGGGTGACTTGGGCCAGTTGTTATCTTGTCTAACATACTCTGTACGTGATGATATTTCAAAAAGGCTGGGATTTAATGTTTCATGTGATACAGATAGACAGTTAATATTTAAATATATATATACGCTAAAAGATTTAAGAAATGCTATTGCTCATAATGCAGTTATATTTGATACAAGATTTCGAAATATTGATCCTTCAAGCGCAATGAAGGAATGTTTAAAAATTGAGATTGGACTTCCATATATAAATTTTAAAACAATTGGTGATTATATTATTCTAATGTGCTATTATATGAAATTACTTCAAATGTCAAAGACAGAATTAAAAGCGTTTATCAGGGATTTTGAAAGGTTAACAGCTGAGTACAAAGACTCTGTGAATTCTAATGTTGCAGAGATAGTAATTCATCCAGATTTATCAAGTAGGATGGAGTGTTTGAAAAAATTTATATAATACTTGCATAGTTATAACGGTTGTTGTATACTAATAGTACTAATTGGGGTATGTGTTTGCGGACACATACTTGAGAGAGTCGGAGAAATCCGGCTCTCTTATATTATTATTGTATATTATATATAGTAAGTTTCTACACAACATCCTCATATGAGGATGTACATAAACTGTATTTAACGGAAATCCTGTCAGAAGGTATTAGAACCTTTTGACAGGATTTTTTTATTATCCAACTTGCTTTCTATATTAAACGAAAGATTCATTAAATGGAAAAGAACAATCAAAAATATATTGACATATGAAAGAAACAGTCATAATATAAAGATAACAATCAAAATAACAAAGACAGGAGGTAAGAGGATGAGGATCGGAAGTGTGACGGAGATCAAGAAGAAAGAGTATCGTGTTGGCCTGACTCCGGATAATGCAAAAAGCTACGTCCATGCCGGACATGAGGTGGCTGTACAGGCGGGGGCGGGTACCGGATCCGGCTTTACGGATGAAGAGTATAAAGCTGCTGGAGCCAGGATCATGGAAGACGCAGCGGCAGTATGGGATTGGTCGGAAATGATCATAAAAGTGAAAGAACCGCTCAAAGAGGAATACCCATTATTTCACGAGGGATTGATCCTTTATACATATTTGCACATTGCAGCTGACAAGCCCTTAATGGATGCACTCCTCCATGCAAAGGTAAAGGGCGTTGCCTATGAGACCTTGATGGAAGAAGACAGGAGCCTGCCGCTGCTGACACCTATGAGCCAGATTGCGGGCAGGCTCAGCGTCCAGGAGGGGGCAAAATATCTGGAAAAACCGTTTGGCGGAGAAGGGATTTTATTGGGAGGTGTACCGGGGACTAAAAGAGCAAAGGCCCTCATACTGGGAGCGGGAACCGTAGGCTCCAATGCCTGCAAGATCGCCGTGGGAATGGGAGCCGATGTGACTATTATGGATATCGACCTTATGCGTCTTAATTATCTGGATGATATCTTTGGAAGCCGTATTCAGACCCTTATGAGTACCGACGGAGCGGTAAAGGAGGCGCTTTCAGAGGCTGATTTGGTCATCGGCTCTGTGCTGATCCCGGGCAAGGCCGCACCGAAGATTATCAAAAGGGATTATTTAAAACAGATGAAGCCGGGATCCCTGATCGTGGACGTGGCAGTGGACCAGGGGGGATGCTGTGAAACTACAAAGGTTACATATCACGATGACCCTGTCTATATGGTAGACCAAGTGGCCCACTACTGCGTGGGAAATATGCCGGGTGCAGTGCCCAGAACTTCTACGATTGCACTGGCCAATGCCACGCTGGGATACGGTCTTAAAATTGCAGATAGGGGAGTTGAATCTGCATGCGTCAAATATCCGTCCATTTATTCAGCTATTAATACTTATGACGGACAGATCACATGCAAAAACGTGGCAGACAGCTTCGGGTTCGAATATACAGATCCAAGAATGCTCATGTAGCCTGGCATCAGAGGGGAGGAACCATGGGAAAACGAATTTCATGTAATGAGGCAAAGGTGATTGATTATGTGAGACAGAATGGTGAGATGACCACGGCCGAGGGCATGAACCTGCTCGGCGTCTCTGAATCCACCATAAGAAGGATATTTATTGAGCTTCAGAAAGAGGGAGCGGCACAGCGGGTCTTCGGCGGGATCAAAGCAGTTTCAGAGGAAGGGAGGTACCGGTATAAGGAAATTGCTGTGAGAAATGTGGCAGAGAAACAAGAGATTGGAGCAGCCGCGTCAAAGCTGGTGAGGGACAGGGAATTTATTTACATAGACGGCGGTACCACCACCTTGGAAATGTCAAAGGCGCTGGCAAGACGCCTGGAAGAAAAAGAGGTCAGGGATTTGACGGTTATTACAAATTCAGTGGTCAATCTAGAGATCCTGGTTCCGCACTGCGATGTGATCATTGTAGGGGGAAAGTATTCAAAAGACAGGAAGGATGTGTCTGGCCATCTGAGCGAGACATTTCTTGCCCAATTCCGTTTTAATAAAAGCTTTTTGGGTACAGACGGATTTACTTTTACAGAGGGATTTACTTCCACCAGCGTGAATGTATCTCTGCTTAGCAAAAAGGCATCTAAGCAGGCTGAGAAAACCTATGTGCTGATGGATTCTACAAAAATAGGGAAGCAATCCTTTGGTATCAGCTGCAGATTGGAGAATATTGACGGAGTGGTCATTGATTCAAACATTGATGAGGCAAGCCAGAAACGGTTTGAAGAAAATTCGGTACAAGTCTTGAAACTATATAGGAATGAATGAAATATTCAGAATAATGAAAGAATCAATCAAAAATTATTGACGGGGAGAAAAGACCGTGCTAAAATTTTATTAACAGAAGGAAGGAGGAGAGAGATGATACGCATAACACCTGAGACTATTGAGGAAGACTTGACCGGCATTTTGATCTGCAGTCATGGGAGTATCGGGAAGAGCATGATAGAAGCAGTCCAGATGATCTACGGAGAATGCCAGAATATTGCATGCCTGGGATTGGAGCCAGCAGATGACATCGATGAGTGGGGCGCAGAGCTTTGCCGCCTGGCCGGGAGTTTTCCGAAAGGGGCAGTGGTGCTGCTGGATCTGTTCGGAGGGACCCCCTTTAACCAATATCTGATGAAGACAGCAGGGGAAGCATTGAAACAAAATGAGGGACAGGCATATGCAGTAACAGGAGTGAACCTTGGAATGGTACTTGAAGCGATCGGACAGAGAGGATCAGCAGAACTTGAGAGAATGCCGGAAATTTTAGAAAGGACAGGAAAAGATGCAGTTATCAACGTAATGGATAAGATGAAAAAGTAAGAGAGGAGATGTTATGTTATGCATTTATGGCAGGCAATTATACTCGGAGGATTTTACTGGTTTAGTTTTTTAGGAGTGTTTGACCACTCCCTCAATCTGTTATTTTATCAGCCCCTTACATCGGCGCTTTTAGTAGGCTTGGTCATGGGGGACGTGCCGACCGCTATGATCGTCGGCGCAACGATCCAGCCCATGTTCTTGGGACAGACTCAGGCAGGCTGGGTCATCACCAACGACAACGCGGCAGCAGGAATCATCACAGCATCTGTTGTTATCGCCTCGGGCATGGACATTAAATCTGCTATGGCAGTGGCCGTTGCAGTCGGAATCGTCATGAGCCAGCTGACCAACATCCGTATGACCGTGGGATCCTTTTGGAACGCCCTGACGGACAAGTTTATCAGCAGCAGGCAGTATGACAAGCTGTGGCTGTCAACCGTCATTTACCCATCCTTATTTAAAGTCATTTTATATTGGATCCCAATGACACTGGTATTATTCTTTGGGGCAAGCAACATCGGCTTCTTTGTGAACGGACTCCCGGGCTGGCTTCAGAATGGATTAAATGCTTTGGCTTCCTTGATGCCGATCGTAGGACTCTGCATCGTTGCATCTTCTATTGGAAAGAAAGGATACATGCCGTTTTTTATCGCAGGATTTTTATTTGCGGCGTATTCGGGAGTCAGCGGCATCGGTATCGCTATTGTTTCTGTCATTCTGGCATGGTTTGACTTCCGGTGTCAGAACAAAGGGGAACATCTGTCACTGAACTTAAGGAGCACATCAGTTGAGGACGCGGCGCTGACCAAAAAAGATCTGAATTGGGCATCCATCCGTATGCTTTCCTTCTACTCAAACGGAAACAGCTACGAGCGGTATCAGGCAAATGGTATTGTGGCGACCATGATGCCTTGTCTGAGAAAATTGTATAAAGGTAATGATGATGGACTTCAGGAAGCTATGGTGAGGACTTCAGAATTATTTAACGCGGAAGATATGACATCTGCGCTTCCGGTTGGAATCCTTCTTTCTATGGAGGAGCAGAAAGCAAAAGGAGCACCAATCCCAGGGGAGATCATCTCGGATACAAAAGCAGCTCTGTTCCCGCCTATGGCGGCCGTGGGCGATACCTTAAACTGGGCCACGATCATACCTACTTCATTGGCCTTGATGTGTCCGTATGCTTTGACTGGAGCGTGGTGGCCGGCATTGGTCGTAGTCCTGATCGGAGCAGTGCTCTGTAACTCACAGGCATTCATCCTAATGCATCTGGGGTATAATCTGGGTAATAAAGCAATCAAAGATTTAGTGCAGAGCGGTCTGATCAACAAGGTCATGTCCTTCTTCACCGTCATGGGTATGTTCGTTATCGGAGGAATGATCAGCTCCCTGGTCAGCGTATCCTGCCCGCTTACGATTGCAACGGGTAAATTTTCATTTGCACTGCAAAAAGAATTGTTTGATGTGTTGATGCCGAATCTGCTGACATTCATTGCCACAATGGCCATCTTCTTTACGATCAAACGCAAAAATATGAGTGTTATCAAAGTAATCTTTGGAACTATGATTGTAGGAATTATACTTGGAGCATTGGGTATTATAGCGTAACATATTCCACATAATTTCCGTTTGACTCTTAGAATGCTTCACACCAATCATGTGGTAGATGGCATTGCCATGAGCTAGCGGAACGAGACAAAAGAAAGGTGGTTTTTATATGGGAACACTAGTATTGACCCGGATTGACAACCGTATGATCCATGGGCAGGTAGCCAGTGGTTGGATCGGAAAGTGCAGTGCCGGTAAGATTGTGGTCATCGATACGGCTACGGCAGAAAATGAAATGATGAGAGATATTCTTTCCCTTGCGGTTCCTCCGGGGATTGAATTCTCGGTTTATACAAAAGAGGACGGGGTTCTGCAGTACAAAGCAGACCAGTTCGGAAATGATAGCATAATGCTGATCTTTAAGGATATCAAGACTGCATATGAGTGCTGCAGGGAGGGCATTTCTTATCCGTCACTTCAGATCGGCGGGACCGGGGTCCGGGAGGGTGCCAAGGTCCTGGAGGGACCGATCACGGTGACGGAGCAGGAATGCAGTATGCTCAATGAACTTCAGGACAGCGGTGTGGAGATCTATCTCCAGCAGACAGTCCAGAGTAAATCAACAAAATGGAGTGATGCAAGAAAAAAGCTTTGATTGATTCTATGCATTACTCTGCAATATAAAGGCTGATCTTGTGTTCAGAAAACTGTTTGATGTCATCTTCTTGAATGCCGTTGTCAGTGATGACAGCGGTGGCATCATCCAGTTCAGCATAGTTTACATAGGACGGATGCCCGATTTTGGAGGAATCCAGGAGCACATAAGATTCTTTTGAGAGAGTCAATGCAGTGCCGGACAGTCTGGATGTATTGATGTTATCGCTGGAAAATCCGTGCTCAAATGTCATGCCGTCCGCTCCCAGAAAAGATTTGGAAAAATGAAACTGGGACAGGAAATTGACACCTAATGTACCGGCCATACTCTTGCGTTCGTCAAACAGCGTACCGCCCACCAGGATCACATTGCAGTAGGAATTCAGGATCTCAAGATTGATCAGAGAATTGGTCACTATGTTTAAACTGCTTGAAAGGGTGCTGTTCTGAAACCTAGACACAAGGGATTGGGCCATATATGCAGTGGTTGTTCCGCAGTCCATGTAGATAAAATCGGAATCTAGAATCATTTCAGCTGCATATTTGCCGATCAGCTCCTTTTCTCGTTTCATTTTCTGCTTGATGATATCGTAGTGATAGTAATTGTCAGGCTTGGCAAGAATAATGCCCCCATAGGTGCGGACTACCTTTTTCTTTTCCTCCAGCCGGCCGAAGATACGGCGGATGGTAGACTCTGAGAGGTCAAACAATTGAATGGCATCACGCGTAAGCAATTTTTCGTGAGAGCCCAGGTATTCTAGAATGCTTGACTCTATTTTCTTATTCCGTTCTTTCGACATGAGATACCTCCTTGTTCGCGAAAAGTAATTAAATCCAGTATAGCATGCGGCATAAGAAATGGCAATATCAGCCAAAAAACTGAATGAAACTGTTAATAATTGTGATGTGTCCAGAAAGGAATGAATAGTTATGACAGAAAAAGAACAAAAATTTATAGATAGAATCCGGCTGGCCGTGCAACTGGCCAATGAAGACGAAGAAGGCAGGAAACTGGCTGACCGTCTGCTGGACGGAAAGATCGTGGTGAAGATCACGCACGGGATCGCTCTGAATATTTTGATTAAAGATCATCAGCTTACATTTGTAGAATCCTCAGAACATCCGAGAGCAATTTACGAATACGGGGATGTTGATTCAGCGTTAAAGCTTCTGGACAAGAAGCTCAGTACGTATGCGGCCACGGTTCATAAGCAGCTGAAGCTCATGGGACTGTCAACATTAAACGATGCATTTGATAAAATTCTGAATCTGGCATATGAACATGCAAATGGATTGAGATAGAAGGGGGCAGTGAATATGGAAGCATATAGATATGATAAAAGCTTTGAGCTATATGACAGAGCAAATGAAGTAGTTCCATGCGGCTTGTACGGACACCTGGGGGTGGGGCGTGCCAGGCTGAATCCTATGGGCTGTTACCCGCTGTTCTCCGACCACGCTGAGGGAACCTATATCTGGGATGTGGATGGGAACCGTTTTATAGATTATGCTTGTGCATATGGACCAAATGCGCTGGGGTACCAAGATCCGGATGTGGATGCCGCCGCGCTGAGACAGAGGGAAAAAGGGAACTGTACCACCGTGGTTTCTCCGGTGATGATCGAATGTGCGGAGAAGCTGGTGGAGACCTTAAACTGCGCGGACTGGGCGTTTTTTGCCAAGAACGGCGGAGATGTGACCACTCTGGCGGTGATGACGGCCCGTCATGCCACAGGCAGGAAGAAGATCATCATGATGGAGCACGGATATCACGGAGTCTATCAATGGTGCCAGAAACCGGGTACTCCGGGAGTTCTGGATGAGGAAATTTGTAATAATCTTTATGTACCGTTTAATGACTTTGATGCCATTGAAAAGATGGTAAAGGATCATCCAGGAGAAATCGCAGGGATCCTGTCCATGCCGTATGACCACATTTCTCACTATGATAATGTGCTGCCGAAGGAGGATTATTGGCCGAAAGTCAGAAAACTCTGTGATGATCATGGCATCGTGCTGATCATTGATGATGTGCGGGCAGGCTTTCGTATGGATCTTGCAGGATCTGACCATTATTTTGGAATCAAGGCCGATCTTCTGACGCTTGGTAAGGCCATAGCCAACGGCTGGAATATGGCAGCTCTGGTTGGGCGAAAAGAGATGAGAGATGCAGTGGAGGATATGAATTATACGGGAAGCTATTGGCTGTCCGCGGTTCCTTTGGCAGCATCTGTGGCCACTCTCACAAAGATGAAAGAGATCGATGCCACAGGTATCATGAGAAAAACGGGGGAAAAACTTATATCCGGCCTGAAACAGGTAGCTGATGCCAACAAGGTAAATTTAAGCACTACCGGACTTCCGTCTCTGTTTAAAATCATTTTGAAAGATCCAGATGAATCTATGATACCCCATCAGGAGTGGATCGGTGAGATGGTGAGAAGGGGAGTTTATATTTCCCATTTCCACAACATGTTTACGAATACGGCGATGACAGACCAGGATCTGCAGTATACCTTTGACACCGCAGATGAGACTTTAAAGATGATCATAAAGAAATATCCTCAAATTTTGTTATAAAAATAAATTTCAGATATTTTATTGAACATATTGTACTATCGCAAAAAACCGGGAAGATCTTTCCGGTTTTTTTTTCGTTTTTGCGGATGGTATTATCTTCTTCTGATACCAGAAAAATTTACAAAAATAAGCGAAAATTAAGGCGTATTGAACAAAGAAATGATTGAGAATGGGTTAAAAGTTTAACATATTTACAAATGAAATCGGGTTATGGGGCGATTGACTTGTGAACTAATCTGTACAAAAATATCTGTCATTTTTTTAACGAATTTTTAGAACAAATGTAAAAGTATACGTTCAGAAAAAGTCTACTTCGACATTTGTTCAACGAAATTGCATTGATAAAGATTTAAGATTTTGGTAGAGTAATTGCATGATAATTAATACAATCTAAAACATCAGGGAATGACATTAATATACACGGGAGAGAACATATGAAAAAAATAGTGGATGATTGGAGATTGATCTACAAATGCTGCAGTTTGTATTATGAGGATGATATGAAGCAGCAGGACATCAGTGATTACCTCGGGATATCCAGAGCAACCGTTTCAAGAATGCTTCAAAAAGGCAAGGAAAGCGGAATCGTAAAAGTTGAAGTCATTAATCCAGTACAATTTTCATATGGAAAGCTGGAGAAGGCACTGGAGCGTAAATATGGCTTAAAGGAAGTTGTCGTGGTGGAGAGCAGTCCGCTGGACACAAAGACAGATTCCATCTCCAGGCTGTATGAGAAAGCAGCCCTGTTCCTCTCACAGTACTTTAAGGACGGGGATTATATAGGTGTATCCATGGGGTTTACGCTCCATAATGTAGCCCGGACGAACCGGGTATTCTCGAAAGAGAATCATTACCTGTTTGTTCCGATCTTGGGAGGCGTCAGTCAGGGCACAGTTTCAAAAGTAGATGTCCAGGCCAATCAGATCGCCAAGGAATTTGCCAAAAAGTTCGGCGGAACCTATACGCAGTTTCTGTCGCCGGCGGTTTTTTCCGAACGCAAGATCATGGAATATTTCTTGAAAGAAAAATCTGTTAATTATATTTTTGAAGATTTCAAGAAACTGGATACCATCGTCATGGGAGTGGGTATCCCGGAAAGCGGCGGATCTACTTTGATACAGGCAGGTTACCTCAGCAAAGAGGAGATGGATCAGTATGTAAAGCAGGGAGTCGCGGGAGACATTGCTCTTCAGTTTTTTGACAAAGAGGGGAATGCTGAACCGTTTCAGCAGTTTAATGAGAGAGTAGCAGGGATGACATTTCCGATGATTAAAAAGATCAGGAACCGCATCGCCATAGCCGGAGGCGCCAACCGTGCAGAAGCTGTAAAAGGAGCGATACGCGGGGGATATGTCAATATGCTGATCACAAATAATGAATGCGCTGAGAAGCTGCTTTGAGAAGGAGGTACATAGAAAGATGCAGGGAATTTCAGTATTTTTGTTAGTTATCTTTGTATTGTTTGTTGTGCAGGCCGTGGGCGGTTATTTTCAGGTGAAAGATTACAGAAGAGCCGTTAAGAGGGTACACCAGCTTGGAAATGTAGGCATCGGACAGAAGAAGGGAAGATTTCTTTCCGGGAATATTGTCATGATCGCATGCGATGCAGACGGAATTATCACTGGTGGAGAGATCATGGAAGGGCTGAGTTTCCTTACTAAGTTTAAACCGATCACCAAGATTCTGGATCAGGAGATGGTGGGAACCAGCATCTATGAACACCTGGACAAATTTCGGGTGATGGATAAGAAAAAGAGAAAATATTACAAAGGATACATCCGTGCTTTGGAAGCACTGGATATGAGGCTTCAGGGAACAACCCTGTAGCAGTGCTTTGGAATATATATATAGACTGGCAGGATTACAGAAAGAAGACTGACTGAACTTGTTTTGAGGGCCCAAAAGCATGTTTTAGCTTGGTTTTTCTTTTTTGGGAATTTTGTCTGACAATATTTTATATATATAGGAGAAATTGATATATTTCAATTAAGAAGGAGGAGAAAATATGGAAATCATATCTAACGCTGCCAATGGATTTATCAAGTTATTCCAAGAAGGCGGTACCACATTTATGGGATGGGTGACCGGAATCATCCCGTT
>OLSH01000659.1_pt1 | contig 25509 bp, 28 predicted proteins | sample 1643221 | NCBI WGS metagenome assembly OLSH01 (sample SAMEA3136681, study PRJEB25190) | human gut metagenome | biome: human gut; feature: human-associated habitat; material: faeces | place: Austria | collected 2013 | reverse complement strand
TAGAAAATCTTACGTCCCTGAGACAGCAAGCCGGAGAACTGGTGAAAATGTCATATATATTTCCCGTTTTATCTATTGAAACTCTGCCCTCGATATGCTTTTGATCCGCAACTTTGACCTTTAGATTCCACTATGTACTATTAAAAACCACCTCTGCAATTTCCCTGGCGGTTGCCGGACCGTCTTTAGATTCCATTATGTACTATTAAAAACCTAGAGCAAGTGGTTCGGTGGATTCTCCTTCTTTACTTTAGATTCCATTATGTACTATTAAAAACCGCTTTCATAAAACCCACACAAAACAGGCTTTTTCTAAGCTCTTTTTGTCGACCTCATTAATATTATTATAACTCCATCAAATATAAACTTCAATTCTCTTCACATTTTAGTCTTTTCCCTTATTTTATTTACACTGTCGACTCCCCGTGATTTTTACACTATGACAGGTCGACAGAAATCCAATGAACTTTTTAAACAGATACTTCACAAAATAAACTATACCTTATCGTGCGAAGCACGCCCACCCGAAGGGTATAAGACACGGGATGCCCCACTGGGTATACCTTATCGTGCGGAGCACGCTCACCCAAAGGGTATAAAATACGGTGTACCCTGTGGCTATGAGTTATTCACCACCATTTCCGTCGCACTTTTGAAATGTGCTCCTCCAATAGTAGCAAATAACTTTCGAAAAGTGACACTTTTCTTTTGACAGAAACCCTTCTCCAGCAGACACTACGTCCATGTTCTACATGATTGGAGTGATGCATTCTAAGAGCCGAACGGAAATCATGTGGAACATGTCATAAATTTAAAACCAGAAAAAGCTTCCTGTGTATACCGTTCTGCTATGTTTGAAAAAATATACAAAGAATTTTAAAATTTGTCTTTACTTTTTTTGAAAAACCTATATAATAGATAAAGGTGACAGCAAGAAGGCCCCATGGTCAAGAGGTTAAGACGCGACCCTCTCAAGGTCGAATCACGAGTTCAATTCTCGTTGGGGTCATACAGCCGGAACATCGTATTTATGCGGTGTTTCGGTTTTTTTATTACATTTGAAAAGTTTTAAGGGCTTTTCGACTTTATTTTGTTATTTTCTAGTAATTAACTACAATAACTATTATAATAAGATGATATAGAAAACTAGGCATGCGTACAATGAATTCATTGGTCTTCTAGGAATTATCAGATGTTTTGAGGCTGGATGCCGAAATATTTATGAAATGGCAAATTATTTAGAAGTATAAGAAGGTTTTTTAAGAGAATCCATCACCGCATATAGAAACAAGTATGGAGTAGAAACCATTATAGATAATTATTTGATTCGATTTATACCGACTTTGGGCATTGTAAAGCTATTTTAGATATTTTTAATACACTTAAGAGGGATGTAACTAATGTAAATCACAAAGGAGGTAGGATATGCCAGAAAAGAAAAAGGGCGGATGCCTAAAAACACTACTAATTATTTTCGGAGTTTTAATTGTAATTGGAGTAATTGCAAATATACTTGGAGGAGATGAGGAGGACACAAAAAAAGAATCTAAATCTAACAAGTCCACTACTGAAAAAGTTACTGAAGCTACAACTGAAAAAAAGGTTAAATTAACAAACTTTTCAAAAACATTTTCTCCTGGATATTATACGGCCGGTTATGATTTTCCAGCCGGAACATACAATCTAAAAGCTACATTTGGAGGAGGAAATGTAATATCAGAGGGCGCAGGCTTAAACCTTATCATGGGACTTAAATCTGATGATATGTACACCAAAACATATAACAATGCTTCTTTTAGTAACGGAGATGTTGTACAGATAGCATCAACTCTAAAATTAAAGTTTAAAACCACTGAAAAAGTAGAGAAGAAACCCTTATCTAAATACGGACGGAAAGGTAAGAAAAAGACCTTATCCCCCGGAAAATATTTAGTGGGAAAAGATATAAAAGAAGGTATTTATGATATTTCTCTTGTGAGTGGATCAGGAAATGTAATGTCAGATGATGGAGTTTTAAATGAGATAATGGGTTCAGGTGATACAACTATGTATATTAAAAAATTTATGCACGCACCTTTACAAGAGGGAACAACTGTTGAAATTGATGGTGTGACTGTTAAAATTACACCAAGTAAATAAACCATCCAACGGAAACAAAGCTACTAATACACTGAAGAGGGATGTGACTTTAAATTTACTTTAAGGAGGAAGAAATGAAAAAAATTTTAATTGTAATCTCTGTTATGTTACTTTTATTTTCAATGACTGGATGCTCAAAGAAAAAAGAAATAAAGACAGAATTTAAGGATTTCAATGAATTTTTATCAAACTTTGATGATTGGGATTTTGATGAAAAAAACTTTAAAAAATCGGATTTTGAAAGATCCGAGGATGATGATTATAACCCTTCATTCATTGGTATAATTAAAATTGGTAAAATAAAAGGAATTGGATGTAGCTATCAATTTAAAAAAGATAAACTTATACGAGTTTCACTTCATTATGGGGATTCCCATAATGAAGAGGCTATTTCTGAGGCAAAATATATGGTTAATCAATTAAAGAAAAATTGTGATATATATATACAGGAAGCAACTAATAAGGCACTGAAGGACTATACAAATAGTCCGATTTACAATTTACGAATCAATAATGACGTTGATCCTATGAATAATATCACGGATATGATATCTAAAAGTGTAGACGGTGGAGAACATTCAATAATATTTCGTTCAAAAAATGGTGAATTTAAAGACATTAAATTCGTATGCATGACGCAAAGTGGAAGTGAAGGAGCTGGGTTTTCTACAGTTATATCGAATGTAAAAAATGATAATCAAACTGCTTATTATAGCACGGAAGCAGAAGAATCTGAATAAAAACAAAAACCGCCCGGCGGCAACCGAGCGGAAGAATGAAACTATTCTGAACGATGCCAGATATAATTTCCCTAAGCAAGAATATTATATCATCCCGGCATCTGTTCTGGCAATAGGTGTTATTTTTTTACTCAGTTTTATAAGGAGGATGATATTTATGTCAGTGATAAAAAGAGAATACACCAGCAAAAAGACTGGGAAAACAAAAAGGACCTATATAGCATGTGAATGGCATCCGCTCTTACAGAAAAAAGTGTATGGAGATGCCTTCACAAATAGAAAGAACGCAAAAAGCGATAATGTAAGACTTATAGCCCAAATCAAAAGAGAAATTGAACAGAAAGAGCAACAAAAGAAAAAATCCTCTAAAATGCTGTTTGACATTGTTGCAGATAAATGGTTTAGAGCTACCAAGGCATCTTATGCAGACGAAACGTATAAAACCTATAAATCATACTATATGCGCTACTTAAAACCGATATTCGGGGATTCAGAAATAACAGAGATCGAATCATCTCATATTTTATATTTTATAAAAATCACTCTCTTAAGGTCGAAAACGCCTATCTGGCCAAAGACAGGGCGTCTATTTTTTGTGTGTTATTATTAAAGCAATAACAGCACAAAGTATAATTACAAAGTTAAATAACTCACTATATGTAACCATGTTATCACCCTTTTCTACAAATCTAGAAACGGATGAAACGCCCTTCCGGTTGCCTGGGTAATTACATTATAAGTATCTCATTTATATCGGCCCATAATGTAAATATACTCTAATTCCTCTATATCACATATGCATAAATAAGGAAACAGGATTCACCTATATATTCCATAATCTACCACCATAAATCTCCGCATAACTGTGTTATCATGTTGGTGGAGTTATAAATAAATACATAGACAGAAGGGAAAAATCATGAGAAGTACAGGAATTGTAAGAAAGCTTGACGAACTGGGACGTATAACGTTACCGATCGAATTAAGGCGTAATCTGGATGTAAACGACAGGGATCCCCTGGAGATTTTCGTGGATGAGGATACGATCATCATGAAAAAATACAACCCAGCAGACATTTTTACTGGTCAAATGGAGGATCTTGTAGAGTACAAAGGAAAAAAGATATCAAAAAGTTCTATCCTTGAATTAGCCAGGCTTGCCGGTTTAAATATCTCAGAATAAAATTGAATCCAGGACACATCTAGTGTCCTGGGTTTTCATTTCTGCTTCTATCGTACATACTTCTTTCCTTGCTATAAATATTTTTCAAATCGTTCTAAAATAAACCACTTCATCTTCTGCGGATAATGCCGTATTCTGCATGTTCTAAAATTATCATCCATTCTGCACTGTATCCGCACTTTATATTCTATGTACTCCCATTCTTTTCCCGTATGGTCCCTGCAGCTGTCCTGTGATAAGAATAGCATTTCTAATACATCAAACTCCCTGCTCTGTCCGCCTTTGTCACAGATTTGCAGACGTTTTTCTTCCTCATACCAAAATATTTCTACCATTTTCATTCTACCTCACCTCATAGATATTATACCAGAACATACGTTTTAAACTCATGGTAATTAATACCTTTAGATGGAGTGAAGCCCGCAAAAAGATCCCGCGCAAACGTTTGCTTTCCGCGGAATCTTTTCGAACCGTCTTCTAAAATACAACAGTTAAAAACATCTTAAACCGTTCCTGTCCAAAAACTGCGTGAGGAATACCTGCCGGCATGACAATGCTTTCTCCCTGCTTTAAAACATATTCCTCTCCAGCGACCGTAAATCTTCCTGTGCCTTCCAAAACTGTCACCAGCGCATCCCCGCCAGATTCGTGCGTACTGATCTCTTCTCCCTTTTCAAAAGCAAACAACGTCAGACTTATGGAGTGGTTTTGTGCCAGGGTTTTACTGACTACCTGTCCGTCCTGGTACTGTACTTCGTCTTTCAACTGCAGTATTTCGGACTTTCTCATATTCTTTAATTTTGTTTCCATAAATGGACCCCCTATAGATTTAAGCTTCTGATAATATATATTACCAAAATCTCATTCTCTATCCAAAGAATTTAGTGTTGATAAAACGCTTCCAGCGCCTGTCCGATAAACACTGTTGTTCCCTGTCCATAAATCTCATTCAGCCGTTTCTGCATCTCTACATCTTCTTGATATTTTTCTGCCATCTCCAGCATAAATGCGGACATGTCTTTCATTTGGTAAAGCTGCTTTGATACAAAATCCAGTTCACCCACGATCTGCTTTACCTCAAATGAGTTCACATCAATGCCGACTTTTGCCGCCAATTTTTTAATAACAGCGTCATACCGGTTGGAGTATGCCTGTATGATCTTAGAATTGTCCGGATTCATGGATGCTTCCAGGGCGCTTTCTTTGTCTCCATACCATTCAACGACCTTTGCATAATTTCTCTGCGCCTGTTCACTGGACGCACTTTCCATAAAATGCTCCTCGAATTTTCCCATACTTCCATACTGTTTGATAAAAATATCTTTTTGTTCGTCGGACATATTGTCTATCATTGAGCTGTACATCTCTTCAATCTCTTTTTTACTGAAAACTTCAAAGTCCATCTTGTTTTCTCCTTTCAGAATTTCATCAATGCTTGCGATGATCCGCTCGAATCTTTCTTTTTTTAAGATCAAGATCTTTTTTTGGTCGTTCAGCAATTGCTTCTTATCAAGATCAGGATTCTGCATCAAAGCTTTTATCTCTTTCAGAGGCATATCAAATTCTCTGAAAAAAAGAATCTGCTGTAGCGTTTCCAGTGCTTTATCGTCATAAAGCCGGTAACCTGCCATGCTGGTCTTAGTAGGTTTTAACAGCCCGATCTCATCATAATAGTGAAGCGTGCGCACACTGATCCCAGTAAGCTGGGACACTTCCTTTACTGTTTTCATTGATTACTACCTCCTTTTCTTGATAAATTCATCATATTCTATCACGTAACGTGAGGGTCAATAGATTTTATGCAATTCCTACATATAGACATAAAAAGAATGTAAAATCTGATCAGACTGGATATGAAAAGTCAATCACTACTCAGTCACTTTGTCTCCTTTCTTGCATTTAAAAGCTTCATGAGCAAAGTTAGCATGATAACAAGGGGCTTTGTGGGCAACCTTAGGATTGTATCTGGCGAAAAAAATGCCCGGAACTCTCTCCCTAAAGTCCCGGACATTATCTGTATCTTGTTGTGCAAAGCTCATCCACCCGACATCGAAGAAAAACTATCGTAAGATGGCAGCTTCTGTTTAGCCATGCTAATTTAGCAGACATTACGCCCATGTTCTACATGATTGGAGTGAGACATTCTAAGAGCTGAACGAAAATCATATGGAACATGTCATGTTATTTATCTTTATCCAATCTGCTGCAGTGCCTGGTCAAGGTCTGCAATGATATCCTCAGCGTTTTCAATTCCCACGCTGAAACGGATCAGATCCGGCTGCACTCCGGCTTCCAGTAATTCCTGGTCGTTCATCTGACGGTGGGTATGGCTTGCCGGATGAAGAACACAGCTTCTGGAATCCGCCACATGTGTTACAATGGCGATCAGCTTTAAGCTGTCCATCATCTTGATAGAAGCCTCACGGCCGCCCTTCAGCCCAAAGGTAAGAACACCACATGCGCCGTTCGGCATGTATTTTTGAGCTCTCTCATAATACTGGTCCCCTTCCAGCATTGGGCAGTGTACCCAGGCAACCTTGTCATTGTCCCTGAGCCATGAAGCCACAGCTTTGGCATTTTCACAATGCCTTGCTACTCTGAGATGTAATGTCTCCAGGCCAATATTTAAGTAAAATGCGTTCTGGGGTGACTGAATTGATCCCAGATCACGCATCAGCTGTACAGTGGCTTTTGTAATGTAAGCCCCTTTTCCGAATCGTTCTGTGTAGACAACACCGTGATAGGTTTCGTCCGGCTGGGTCAAGCATGAAAACTTATCTTTATGGGCATCCCAGTCAAAATTTCCGCTGTCAACGATGGCTCCGCCTACGCATACTGCATGCCCGTCCATATACTTCGTTGTGGAATGTGTCACAATGTCTACCCCCCATTCAAACGGGCGGCAGTTAATCGGTGTCGCAAACGTATTGTCCACAATCAGCGGCACTCCGTGTGCATGGGCCGCTTTTGAAAACTTTTCAAAATCCAAGACTACCAGTGAAGGATTAGAAATCGTTTCTCCGAACACTGCTTTTGTATTTTCTCTGAAGGCTGCATTTAATACTTCTTCGCTGACCTCTGGATCCACAAATGTCGCTTCCACACCCATTTTTCTCAGTGTATGCGCAAACAGATTAAAAGTTCCCCCATAGAGAGCTGTTGTACAGATAATATGGTCTCCTGCCTCCGCAATGTTCATGATGGCATAGAAGTTAGCTGCCTGACCGGATGAAGTAAGCATCGCCGCCACTCCTCCTTCCAGGTCGCAGATTTTGGCCGCCACTGCGTCGTTGGTCGGATTCTGAAGTCTTGTATAAAAATACCCTGCATCTTCTAAGTCAAAAAGACGCCCCATCTGGTCGCTTGTATCATACTTAAATGTGGTGCTCTGATAAACCGGTACAACTCTCGGCTCCCCTTTTTTTGGCTCCCATCCGGACTGGATGCATTTTGTCTCAATTCTGTAATTGCTCATATGTATACTTTCCTCCTATGATAACAACATTCTGTCGTTTGCAAAGTCTTCTCCGCTGGTTTCCTCAAACTTCTGCAGCAGATCCGGAACCTTCAGATTCTTCTTTTCTTCCCCGGAGACATCGTAGATGATCCTTCCGCTGTTCATCATGATCAGCCGGTTTCCGATACGAATGGCATCTTTCATGTTATGGGTTACCATCATGGCTGTCAGTTGGTCCCTTGCGATAATCTTTTCCGTAAGTTCCAGTACCTTTTTTGCAGTCTTTGGATCCAGAGCCGCTGTATGCTCATCTAAAAGCAAAAGGCTCGGCTTGTTAAGTGTTGCCATGAGCAGCGTCAAGGCCTGCCGCTGTCCCCCAGACAAAAGGCCGACTTTAGATGTGAGACGTTCCTCCAGCCCTAAGTCCAGCATTGCTAACTTTTCTTTATACAGCTTCTTTTCACCTTTTGTAATGCCCCAACGCAGGCTCCTGTTTTTTCCCCGGCGGTGGGCCATTGCCATATTTTCCTGAATCTCCATACCGGCTGCGGTCCCCATCATAGGATCCTGGAACACACGTCCCAGCATATACGCCCGTTTGTGTTCCGGCAGATCGGAGATATCCTTGCCGTCCAAAAGTATCGTTCCCTGGTCAATTGGGTACACGCCGGCGATCATATTCAGCATTGTTGATTTCCCAGCCCCGTTTCCTCCGATCACTGTGACAAAATCTCCCGGATTCAGATGAAGATTGATCCCATCTAAAGCCTTCTTTTCATTGACTGTTCCTCTGTTAAATGTCTTATGCACATCGATGATGTTTAGCATGTGGTATTCCCTCCTTTTCCAGGAATTCTTTTTTGAGAATACCTTGCCTTAATCGCAGGAATTCCCAAAGCCAGCGCTACGACTAATGCCGTAAACAGCTTCATATCGTCCGTGCTCAGGCCCATATAAAGTACAAGCGAAATAATCATACGGTAAATGATAGATCCGAATACAACGGAGGCTAAAATATACATGAAATTAAAACGCTTGCCGAAGATCACTTCCCCTATGACGATGGATGCCAGACCGATGACAATCGCTCCGGTTCCCATCTTGATGTCGCCGTATCCCTGGCTTTGTCCCACCAGTGCACCAGATACAGAGATCATTCCGTTGGAAATGACAAGGCCGATCACCTTGGATGTATTGGTATTGGCTCCCAAAGCCCGTACCATGTATTCGTTATTTCCCGTTGCTCTCAGGGCACATCCGATCTCGGTACCGCAGAACCAGTAGATACATAACACTACAAAAATACTGATGACAGCCCCCACAAGCAGAGTCGCCATTGTCTGGTCCAGCTTCAGTGCGTCGATCGCCTGGGTAAATGCCGTGTCCTCTCCCAACAGGGAGGTATTCGGCTGCCCCATGATCCGTATATTGACCGAGTACAAGGCGATCATCGTTAAAATACCTGCCAGTATCGCGGGAATCTTTAACTTTGTATGTAAAAACCCGGTGACTGCCCCTGCTGCCATACCTGCTGCCAGTGCGATGATAAGTGAAACAAAGGGGTTCACCCCTTTTACGATCATAACTGCGCTGATGCAGCCTCCGAGGGCAAAGGTACCCTCACAAGACAAATCCGGAATATCCAGTATCCTGAATGTAATATAGACACCAAGCGCCATGATCCCCCAAAGTGTCCCCTGGGCAATCGCACTTTGCATGTTAACTGCTAAATCCATTCTTCTTTTCTCCTTTTCTTACTTTACTGTCCACGAGAATTTATTATACCACGATTTAAGACTTTGCACCAGTAAAGTTCAGTGAATGCTGACCAATAAAAAACTGCTTTCTTTCAATCAATAAAAGAAGGCAGTTTTTATTATTGTTACAGATACCCTATCCAAGGGGCACACTGCATTTATTTTTTCTTTTCCGTGATCGTTGTCACCATCTTGGCTTTTTTCTCTAAATCTTTCGGAACTTTAATTCCCAGCTTCTTCACAGTATCTTTGTTGATGATCAGGTCCGCATTTGTCTGATATTCAATTGGCATTGTCTTAGGCTCCGCTTTGCCTTCCAGAATCTTCACTGCCTGTGCTGCTGTCTGTTTTCCGAGTTCATAGTAATTGATTCCGTATGTAGCAAGTCCTCCGCCGGTACACATGCCTTCTTCCCCTACAATAACAGGGATCTTAGCTTCATTTGCTACCATGGAAACGGTATTCATTCCGGCTGCGATCAGATTGTCGGTCGGTGCATAGATCGCATCAACTTTTCCTTTGATGGATTCTACCACCTGACGGATCTCACTGGATTCAGATACGGTCGCATCCACTGTCTCAAATCCTAATTTCTTTGCTTCTTTCTTTGCCATAGCGATCTGAATCTTAGAGTTAGCCTCTGCTGAACAATATAACATCGCCACCTTCTTAGTCTTCGGAAGCATCTGTTTTAACAGCTCCATCTGCTTTTTCACAGGTGTCAGGTCAGAAGTTCCGGAAACATTATTTCCAGGCTCTTTGTTGCTCTTTACAAGCTTGGATGCCGCTGGATCGGTCACCGCCGTTACCAGGATCGGAATATCCTTTGTCTCATTGGCCATAGCCTGCGCTGCCGGTGTTGCGATAGCCAGCACCAGATCACACTTGTCACTGACAAACTGGGACGCGATGGTCTGACAGTTGGACTGTTCATTCTGGGCATTTTTATATTCAATCTTGATCTTATCCCCGTCTTTGTATCCTGCCTCCTCAAGGCCTTCCTTAAAGCCCTTGTATGCAGCATCTAACGCCGCATGCTCTGTCAGCTGTACGACTCCGACTTTCTTCTGTTCTTTCTCTGCACTGCCCTTCTTGTCTCCTCCTCCGCATCCAGAGAGTACTGCTGCACTCATCACGGCTGCAAGGCCTACTGCCATTACTTTTTTCATTCTCATAACTCTTTCCTCCGTCCTTATGGTTACACCGACACTTCAGCGCTTTTATGTGCTAAATTATATCACTGCCCATTCCCAATGTCAAGCAAAGCACTTACCGAAACAAGGTTCTTCTTAAAAGCAAATAAAAAAGTGGGCAAGCCCACTTTTTTATTTGCTTTTATTTTGTGTTTTCACAAACTTTGCTTTCTCTTTTAACTCTTTAGGAATCTGGATTCCAAGTTTCTTTACCTGGTCCTCGTTGATGATCAGATCATATTGGTTCTGATAGCCTACCGGCATCTCAGAGACCTCTTTCCTGCCTTCCAGTATCTCCTCCGCCTGCTTTGCAGTCTGCTTGCCAAGCCGGTAATAATTGATACCGTATGTGGCAAGCCCGCCTCCCGTACAGAGGGCTTCTTCACCAACGATCACAGGGATCTTATCTTCATTGGCGACCATAGAAACCGTATTCATGCTGGCGGATATGATATTATCCGTCGGGACGTAGATAACATCCGCTTTGCCTTTTAATGATTCAACAACCTGCCGGATCTCGCTGGATTCTGACACCGTAGCATCCATAGTCTGAAAGCCCGCTGCCTCTGCGGCTGTCCTGGCCTGTTTTACCTGTAAAACCGAATTGGCCTCTGCAGAACAATAGAGGAACGCCACTTTCTCTGCCTTAGGCACCAATTTCTTGATCAATCCGATCTGGTCCTTCACCGGAGCCATGTCTGAAGTGCCGGACACATTTGTCCCCGGCTTCTTGTTATCCTTCACCAGTTTGGAGGCCTGATGATCCGTCACAGCCGTAGCCAGGATCGGAATATCCTTTGTCTCCGTGGCCATGGCCTGCGCTGCCGGTGTTGCGATGGCCAGCACCAGATCACACCGGCTCCCAACAAACTGGGAGGCGATGGTCTGGCAGTTAGACTGGTCATTCTGGGCATTTTTATACTGGATCTCTATATTTTTGCCGTCCACGTATCCGTCTTCTTTGAGACCGTCAATGAACCCTTTTCTGGCATCATTCAACGCATCGTGCTCTACCAGCTGCAGAATCCCGATCCGCTTTACATCATCTGACTTTTTCTTTGCACATCCTGTAAAAGCCACCACAGCGGCAAATACTGCCAGGATGCCAAACACTTGTGCTTTTCGTCTCATACTCTTCCCTATGATAATTTTTCTTCCAGTTTTAAGTTGATTCTTCCCATTTTGTCGATTTCCAGAACCTTGACAGCAACACGGTCTCCGATGTTAACCACATCCTCTACCTTTTCCACACGTTCCTTGGCAAGTTTGGAAATATGAATCAGTCCGTCCTTATTTGGTGAAACCTGTACAAAGGCACCGAACTGCATGATCCTGACAACTTCACCTTCGTAGATATCTCCCACGTTCAGCGGTTCTACGATAGATTTGATGATACCGATGGCTTTATCGATCATTTCCTGATCTTCACTTAAGATGTCAACTCTTCCGGATTCATCGATATCGATCTTAACTCCGGTCTCATCAATGATAGCGTTAATAGTCTTGCCCTGTTTTCCGATAACTTCAGAAATCTTCTCAGGGTCGATGGTGTACTGGGAGATCTTAGGCGCATACTTGCCTACGTGATCTCTTGCAGTTCCGATAACCGGATTCATAACTTCGTGAAGGATATAAGTTCTTGCCTCTTTTGTTCTCGCAATGGCTTCACGAATGATCTGGTCTGTCAGTCCGTGGATTTTGATATCCATCTGGATGGCCGTGATACCCTTGTCTGTTCCTGCCACTTTAAAGTCCATGTCTCCGAAGAAATCTTCCAGTCCCTGGATATCTGTGAGGATCAGATAATCGTCATCGCTGTCTCCTGTGACTAATCCTACAGAAATACCTGCTACCGGCGCTTTGACCGGAACACCTGCCGCCATCAGGGACAGAGAGGATGCACAGATACTTCCCTGGGATGTAGATCCATTGGACTCCATGATCTCGGATACTGTACGGATTGCATATGGAAACTCGTCTTCTGTAGGAAGGACAGGAATCAAAGCACGTTCAGCCAGCGCTCCGTGTCCAATCTCTCTTCTTCCAGGGCCTCTGCTCGGTCTGGTCTCTCCCACTGAGTAAGACGGGAAATTATAGTGGTGCATATAACGTTTGCTGGTCTCTTCCTGATCCATACCGTCCAGTCTCTGAGCCTCTGAAAGGGAGCCCAGTGTCGTCACTGTCATAACCTGTGTCTGACCTCTCTGGAACAAGGCAGAACCGTGAACTCTAGGAAGACAGTCCACCTCTGCTGCAAGATGGCGGATCTCTGTGATATCTCTTCCGTCTGGACGTTTTTTGTCCTTTAAGATCATCTTTCTCACGGTCTTTTTCTGGAAAGCATATACTGCTTCTCCTACCTGGGAAAGCCACTCTTCCTTATCAGCATAACGCTCAGCCAGCTTTTCTTCAATAGCGCGGATATTTTCTTCTCTCACCTGCTTTTCGTCGGTAAAGACTGCTTCTTCCATAGCTTCTGGTGTGATGAAGGAAACCATGTCATCGTACATTTCCTGGTCGATTTCATGATGCTCGTATTCATGCTTTTCTTTGCCACACTCTGCTACGATGGTATCGATAAAAGCGATGATCTCCTTGTTCACCTCATGTGCTTTGAAGATTGCCTGGATCATCACATCCTCCGGTACTTCGTTGGCACCGGCTTCGATCATGATGACTTTGTCTCTTGTGGAGGCTACGGTCAGTGCCATCTCAGACTCTTCCTTTTGTGCCGCGGTTGGATTGATAATGAACTCGCCGTCGATCAGTCCCACCATAGTGGACGCCGTCGGTCCGTCAAATGGAATGTCAGAAATACAGGTTGCGATGGCAGATCCAAGCATTGCGGTAAGTTCCGGGCTGCAGTCCGGATCCACGGACATCACAAGGTTGTCCAGCAGGACATCATTTCTGTAATCTTTCGGGAACAGGGGACGCATCGGGCGGTCGATCACACGGTCTGTGAGGATCGCGTTTTCAGAAGGCCTTGCCTCTCTCTTTAAAAACCCTCCCGGGATCTTACCTACAGCGTACTGTTTCTCTTCGTACTCTACGCTCAATGGGAAGAAGTCAATTCCGTCCCTTGGTTTGTCGGATGCTGTAGCTGTGGAAAGGACCACGGTATCTCCATAGTGCATAAATGCCGCACCATTTGCCTGAGCCGCCACGCGGCCTACCTCTACGGTCAATTTCCGTCCTGCAAGATCCATACTAAATTCTTTTACCATGTTTAATTTCTCCTTAAAATCTTATTTAAAAGACGCCGAAACAACTAAGCGGTCCACAGCATACAAGTGGATGTGCTCTGTGCAGCTGGCTGTAGACTCCTTAGTAGTCTCGGAATACGTCTTTTACAACTTTTTTATTGTATCATAACTATACCAAAAAAAGAAGACAGGAATTTCAATTCCTGTCCCCATAATTCGGCTATTTTCTCAGTCCGAGTCTCTCGATCAGTGCACGGTATCTTGCAACATCCTTATTTTTTAAGTATGCTAAAAGATTACGTCTCTTACCTACCATCTTTAAAAGACCTCTTCTGGAATGATGATCCTTCTTGTGCATGTCAAAATGCTCCTGAAGTTCTTCAATCCTTGCAGTAAGAATCGCGATCTGTACTTCCGGTGAACCAGTGTCATTGGCATCCCTTCCGAAATCTGCAACGATCTGTTTTTTCTTTTCTGATGAAATCATTTTGTTTCCTCCTTGAAATATATTAGCCGCCAGATACTAAGACTTGGTCGGAGAACTCCGAAATCTGAGTACCGGTCAACTTGATGAGTATATCATACAAAAATTCGATTGTAAAGACTCATCCCATTTTTTTGCTGACTTCCACGGCCGCATTGGCAGCTTCGATCACTGCGCTTCTTAATCCTTTTTCTTCCAGAATTCTCACAGCCTCGATGGTGGTTCCCGCCGGGGAACACACCGCATCTTTTAATTTTCCTGGATGCTCCTTCGTCTCAAGAACCATCTTTGCGCTGCCGAGCACTGCCTGGGCCGCAAATGTATACGCTTTTTCCCTTGGGATTCCTCCCAGTACTGCCGCATCCGCCAATGCCTCGATGAACATGTAGACATAAGCTGGTGAACTGCCGCTGACACCTACAACCGCGTCGATCAGCTTCTCATCTACGATCTCTACCCTGCCAAAGCTTTCAAAGATCTTTGTGACCTCACAAGCTTCCTCCTCTTTTACATAAGGATTCATACACATGCCCGTCATGCCCTCACCCACCAGAGCAGGCGTATTCGGCATGGTGCGGATGATCTTTGTCTCTTTTCCAAAGCTTCTCTCCACTGACTCCATGGAAAGCCCTGCCGCAATGGTGACCACCAGCTGGTCTTTGCTGACATGATCGCGGATCTCCTTGATGACCTTGTCATACATCTGCGGTTTCACGGACAGCACAAGGATCCTGGAATCTTTTGCTGCCTCAATATTATAAAGCGTTGTCTTTATGCCAAACTCCTGGGAAACCCCGTCCATTTTCTCTTTTGTCGGCCCGGAAGCGATGATCTCATCCTTCTGAAATGTTCCTTTTGCAAGAATTCCTGAAATCATGGCTTTTGCCATATTTCCGCATCCGATAAATCCAATTTCCATGCTGATCTTTCCTTTCTTTCAACCTAAACGATTTAAAAGCTCCTCAAAATATGCGGGGAGCGGTACTTCAAATTCCATGTATTCCTCCGTCCTCGGATGGATAAACCCGAGCACCTTAGCGTGAAGGCACTGTCCGTCCAGAGAGTACCTTGACTTTTTCGGCCCATAGACAGTATCCCCCAAAAGCGGATGGCCGACGGATGCCATATGCACCCGGATCTGATGGGTCCTTCCCGTCTCCAGGCTGCATTCAATATAGGTAAAGCCTTCTTTCAGCCGTTTTAAGACCCGGTAATGAGTGACCGCACGCCTTCCTGCCTCCCGGTCGACTGCCATCTTCTTCCGGTCCTTTTTGCTTCTTGCGATGGGGGCATCCACCGTTCCCGAATCTTCTTTTATATTGTGATAGACAATGGCGTGGTACTGCCTTGTAATCGTATGGTCTTTTAGCTGTTTCGCCAGAGACTGGTGGGCCATGTCATTTTTACAGATGACCAGAATCCCTGTAGTGTCCTTATCGATTCTGTGCACGATGCCAGGCCTCAATACTCCATTGATCCCGGAAAGTTCCTCTCTGCAATGCTCCATCAGACCGTTGACCAGGGTGCCCTCATAATGCCCGGGGGCCGGATGGACTACCATATCTTTTGGTTTATTAATAAGAATGATATCCTGGTCCTCATATACGATATCCAAATCCATTTTTTCCGGCTTGATGGAAAGTTCCGTTGGCTCTGGTATGTCCAAAGAAACCTGTTCTCCCTCCCTGACCTTATAATTGCTCTTTTTAACAGCACCTTCCACTGATACAGCAAAATCCTTGCATAGTTTCTGAAGATAGGATCTGGTAAACTCCGGGAACCTTCCTGCCAGACAGACATCCAGCCTGATTCCCGTCTCCTGATTTGAAACTGTAAACTGTCTCTTTTGTTCCATCAGCCTTGTTTCCTTTTTTCTAAAAATGCAAAATCATCTTCCTTGTAGTACACCAAGATAAGAAAGAACAGTACTGCCATAGACACGGTCACATAAATGTCGGCCACATTAAATACAGGGAAATCAATCAATTTGAAGTAAAAGAAATCCACCACAAATCCTCTAACGACCCTGTCAATGAGATTTCCCACCGCACCTGCGCATAAAAAGATATAACACAGACGGAGCGGACGGTATTTCTTCTCAGCCGGCAGCTTTTTATAGACGACTGTCAGCAAAACCACTGCCGCCACAGTGATGATAAAAAACAGCCACTGTTGGTTTTGGAGAATTCCAAATGCCGCTCCGCGGTTCTCCACATATTGCAGTTCAAAAATATCTTTGAGGACCGGGATCGCTTCCTTTCCTGAAAGACACACTACCGCTGCCGCTTTGGTCATCTGGTCAATGGCCAGGAGCAGAACAATTGAAATGAATACTCTCACATGTTTCATTCTAACTCTTCCTCTAACACTTCCATCATTTCTTCGTCACTGACCGTCAGATCAATACAGGCTTCCCCAATGTTCTTTAATAGAATAAAACGGATATGGCCGCCTGCCATTTTCTTATCGGACTTCGTCGTCTCTATGATCTGCTCCGCGGTCAGCCGGTCAAACCTCTGGTCCAGATGAAAAACATCAAACAGAGCATTGGCCTCTTTAACCTCTTCCTCTGAGATCATACCTCGTTTCCCGGAAAGCTTCAGTGCCAGCCGGCACCCAATGGCTACGCACTCTCCGTGGAGCAGTGAAAAATCCATCAGCGTCTCCACAGCATGGCCCAGTGTGTGGCCAAAGTTTAATAATGCTCTTTCCCCCTGCTCTTTCGGATCCGCCTCAACTACCCGCCGTTTGATATCACAGCTTTTCAGGATCATTTCCGCCAGGATCTGAGAGTCTTTCGAAAGTATTTCTGATTGATGGTTTCGGATCCAGTGATAGTACTCCCGGTCTTTGATCAGTCCGTGCTTGATGACTTCCGCCATGCCGGACGCATACTCACGGTCCGGCAGTGTCGTTAATGTGTTGACGTTGATGTAGACCAGCTTAGGCTGGTGAAATGCCCCAACCATGTTTTTGTACTGGATAAAATCCACTCCAGTCTTGCCGCCGATGCTGCTGTCCACCTGGGAGAGCAGGGTTGTGGGAATCTGGATAAAATCTATCCCCCTTAAGTAGGTGGCAGCCGCAAAACCGGCCATATCTCCAACGACACCGCCGCCAAGAGCTACGATCAGATCCTTGCGGTCAAAATGGTTCCGGATCAGCTGCTCATATAACTGTTCGATGGTCTTTAACTGCTTGTGGGCCTCCCCCGCGCTGAAACTGAAGGTGGTCACTTTTGCGCACACCGGATTTAAAAGATCATAGATCTCTTTTAAATATAAAGGCGCCACATGACTCTCTGTCACGATGCAGACCTTCCGTCCGGACAGACCCAGACCGGACATCGCCTCCATAAGGTCCTCAAAGGAATCCCTGAAATAAATGTCATATATCTTTTGTCCCTGTTCCCTGACTTCCAGACTATTCTTCTCCATCATATTTAGGCTCCTCTGTCACTGCTGCCTCCGTCTCTTCCTTGTCTGATTTTTTGGAAATCTCCAGTTCATAGACCGGATTCTTAAGATAATCCAGCTGGCCGTTGATAAACTGCAGCATTCTGGACTTGTAAGACACATAATCTCCGTTTAATTTATTGATCTGTTTTTCCAGAGCATCGATCTCTTCCTGCTTTTGCTGGTTCTCTTTATCGAAGGCTTCCCTGGCCTGTCGTGCAAAATCTTCAGCTTCTCTCCTGGCCTTGTCTATGATCTCTCTGGCCTCCATCTCTGCCTGTTCTTCCATGGATTTTGCCGCCTTGTCTGCGTTTGCGATGGTTTCCTTGGAAGTTTCCTCCGCAAGGACCAGTGCCTTTTTCAAGGATTCTTCGATCACCCGGTAGTGATCCAGGTTCTCAGTCAAAGCGGAAACCCTCTCTTTTAATTCATTGTTCTCTTTGTAGACCTTCTCGTAATCTCTGGCCACTTCCTCCAGGAACTCATCCACTTCAATAGCCTTATAGCCAAATCCTCTTTTCAGTTCCTTCCCTAATAACTCGATTGGTGTAATCATCTGTCTCCTCCTATTTATAAATTTGCAGCTTCACGTGGTACCTGCCCTTTTTCGTCTCTCTTCCCTGCTCCGAAAACCGGAACTTTCCAAATCCACGGACAGATATAACGTCTTCTGGTTTTGCCTGGTAACTGTTCCTTGTCTCCAATTTCCCCCGGATAAATACTTTCTGGCTCTGAAACAGTGAAAGAGCCTTGCTTCTGGACAGGCCGTAAGCCAGCCCAACAAGCGCATCCAGCCTTGGTGAAGACACAAAGCCATCTTTTGTAATATACTCCTGCTGATAATGGATCTCTTTAAAATCCACAACGGCAGTGTTTACTTGAGTATTCCTAACCTTTGTAAGTTCATGGCACAGAAACCCGGCCATATGTTCAAAACAGAAAATGTACGCCTCTTTTCCTGAGACTAAAATGTCTCCGATCTGGCTCCTCTCGATTCCCAGGTTCATAAGTGCCCCTAGATAATCTCTGTGTGACAGGGGTTCTGCGTATTTTTCAAAAAGAGGCGAGACTTTGGCACAGGCCAATGGAATCTCACCTTCATATCCGAACATTTCCTTTGAGCCGAACACAACAATACAGCGGTCATAATCTTCATGGCCGCCATAAAGTGAGGCATCTGCAAAGGACAGTTCCTTTCTCATCTCGTGAAAGAGGCTCTGTTCCCTCTCTGACAGAAACGGAGTATGGGTATACACCGAATTCATAAATGCAGTCTGCGCTAATTCTTCCAAACGTTTTTTAAACAGCTGCTCATCCATCGCTTACTTTAATTGCGGGGAGATGATGTTTTCATTCATGATCTCACTTCTTAAATCCCCGTTGACTTCAATACTGTCCGGTGCCGCGATAAAGATATTGTTTGAAACAGCCTGTAAGGATCCGTCAATAGCATAAGTCGCTCCGCCCACAAAATCAATGCTTCTCTGGGCTACCGTAAGCTCCACGCCTTCTAAGTTGATGACAACGGTCTTTCCTTCTTTTAAAAGGTCTGCCGCCGTCTGGGCCTCTGCAAAATCCTGAGGTTTGATCACATAAACTTCTACTCCGTGTCCGTTCATAGATACCACTTTCCCCGTTCCAAAGCGTCTCGGCTTTGGTTCTTTGTTTTCTCTGCTTGTGTAAGCGATCGGTTCAATCACATTGGATTCCTCTTTGACTGTGTCTTTTTTGCGGAAGAATGAACGGCGCTCTGTATCCAGATCCTCTTCTTCCTCCTCTTCATATTCATCGTACTCATCATATTCTTCATCTTCTGTAAGCTTCATAAAATTCAACAGCTTATCCACTGCACCCATACTCTCTATCCTCCACTATTTGCTGTAATCTCTTTCCCCAAAAATACCTGTTCCTACCCGTACCATGGTAGAGCCTTCCTCCACCGCGACCTCATAATCATTCGTCATTCCCATGGACAGGATGTTCATAGCTATATTATCAAAGTTTTTCTCTTTGATGTCAACAAATAATTGCCGCATGCGTCTGAAATATATTCGGTTATCTTGGGGATTTTCCACGAATGGTGCGATCTGCATGAGACCCTCCACCTGAATGCCGGGGAGACTAGCAATTTCTTCCAGCGCCCCATAAAGCTCTTCCTCGTAAAATCCGGACTTGGATTCTTCCTTTGCAAGGTTGACCTGGATCAGAACAGGGACCTCTACCTTATGTTTTACAGCCTCTTTGCTGATCTGCCTGGCCAGCTTCACAGAATCCACAGAATGAACCAGCGCTACCTTATCCACGATATATTTTACTTTATTTGTCTGAAAATGGCCGATCATATGCCAACGGACTGGACTCGTGATCTGTTCATATTTTTTTGTGATCTCCTGGACCTTATTTTCCCCAAAATCCATAACTCCGCAGTCCTTAAGTTCCTCGATCATGGAGAGAGGTTTTGTCTTGCTGACTGCGACCACTGTCACGTCTTCCGGATTCCGCCCGGCCCTCTCACAGGCAGCTCTCACACGTTCCTTTACTTCATTATACTGGTCGATTAACATAACAAACACTTCCTATCTTTAATATATCATCTGGTTTTCTTTGATCGTTTTACTGTCAAGAACAACAAAGTCATAAAGTCGGATGCCTTCCAGCGTATCAGTCTTTACGATGGAATAACCGTCTTTGTTTACAATGACCTGGACCGGCCTGAAATCAGCATAACCCTGATTGGTACAGTAAACTCCTTTGAGATTCTTCATTTCCCCCACGGTAAATCGGTCTCCGGCATCCATAGCTTCAAATGTTGTGCCCTCTTCCACCTCTTCCGGATCTAGATAGCAGTAATCCTTCGTCTTCTTATAAATAGTAAATTCCTTCTGTTCTACCTTGACATTACCGTCCTTGGAGGTAGTCCGCACACTAAAGCCCTCACTGGCTTTGTTGTTGCCCCTTGAAATATACTTAGCCGGAACCTGATAAAACTGTTTTGAGACAATAGCCGAATCCGGAATCTTTAAGCCCTGATAGGTATCCAGGATCAAATCAATATCCACATACCGTTCGCCGATGTAACGGATCAAATACTGGTCCAGTGACAGATATGCAAAATAACCGTCCTTTTTCTTTTCCGTCTTTACACCCGCCGCTGCTTTCATCTGGTCATCGGCAAACCTGACCATCACCGTCTTTCTGCCTTTCAGGCTTTTATACTGCTCTTCATCCAGCAGCACCGCCAGAGTCCATTTTTCATTGGTGGTCACCCGGCATACGGTATCTCCCTTTTTCACTTTGTCTGTGGAATTCAGCTTTGTCACCCGATAATTTTCTCTTTCAAAATCACTTGCCTTGATCTGAGAAGCCTTTTTATCATCAAAGGAATCTGAATAAAAACTTGCGATGCCGCTGATGGTGCTTTTCCTCGTGGAAAAAGCTGCGTCTCCAACCTGCTCCTTCACCTGCTCCAAGACCTTTTTTAAGGACTTTTCATTGATGCCCAAAACTGCATTTTTTAAATCATATTTCAGGTCATAGACATCCTCAAAATCCTTGTCCTCGTAAATGGATTTAAACTCAGAAAGCCGGTTTTTAACCCTGGAATTCTCCTGGATATCACCCTTTCCCTTCATTTCTTCCACCTGATTAGCAAATTCCTTCTGCACCTTGCCGTTTTTGTCCAGTACATACAGAGTTCCGGACTTTTTAACCCGTTTCCCTTCTTCCGTATAATATGTAATATAACCATCGTCTTCCGCTTGCAGCAGCTTTTCATTTCTTATGGCGATACCGGTCAGGGAATATGTAGTTGAAATCTTATCTTCTGTCACTTTGTAAACCGTCAGTTTTTCTTTGCCCACAAAGATCAGTACGTTAATGATAACATAGACCAGCAGGACAAGAAAAACAATGGTCCCGATATTCCATCTTGATTTTTTTCTAGCCATCTAAATCCTCCAGCGCCTTAAAGCTGCCCCATTTAAATAATTACACTTACATCCTTGGACATATCCTTTTCGTTCCATTTCTTCGTCAAACTGATCTTTCAGCTTCCACCAGCTCACTCCCCAGTTTGAAAATACTGCATCATCCTCAGGGACCCTGCTGAACAGACGCTCAATGACCATATCTTCTCTTACATTTGCCACAAATTCAGTCAGCCGTTCTATGTATTCCTCCTTGGTACATAATGATATCTTACCCTCTCCGTATTCTTCATACATGACAGAGTTCTTCGGAATATACAGAGAATGTGCTTTTATCACATCCACCGGCAGAGCCGAGATCACTCTGGCAGTCTCCACCGCATCTTTAAGTGTATCTCCCGGAAGATTTAAGATGACATGTGTACAGATCTCAAAACCGAACGGCGCTGTGAGCAGCACCGCGTTCAGATACTCCGCCAGGGTATGCCCCCTGTTGATGTCTTTGAGAGTATGGTAGTTGACGGTCTGAAGTCCCAGCTCTATGGTCACCGCAAATCCCCGGTCTTGTACTTCCTCTTTTAGAAAGTTCAGGTAATCCTCCCGGATGCAGTCCGGCCTGGTGGAAACGGAGACCCCTATGATGTCCTCTACCTCCAGAGCTTCCAGCACGTAAGCTTTAAAATCTTTCAGTGGCAGAAATGTGTTGGTATAATTCTGAAAGTAAGCTAAGAACTTCTTGGCCCCATACCGCTTCCCGATCTTTTGCTTTGTCTTCTCAAGCTGGTCCCTCACCGGCACTTTTTCGGACATGGCCTCAAAGCCTGTTCCCACACCGGCGCAGAAGCTGCAGCCTCTGCCCTCCATACGGTTGGGACAGGTTACCGGAAGGTTCACCGGAAGCTTGTAGACTTTCTCGCCGAACCTCTTCTTCAAATGTGCCGAGTAAGTGTTGTAACGTTCCATCCTCTTAATTTTCCTTTTCCAGTACTTCCGTCATCGTGTGATAAAGAGTCTGTTTGCTGGATGCCTTTAATATCACAGAGATAAACTCGTCTCCGTCCTCATTCTTAGTCAGAATGATCAGACAGGAACCGGCTTCCCCTGTGGTACCTGTCTTTCCTCCCAGCATAAACACCTTGTGGGGAAGATTGTAATTGCCCAGCAGGTATTGGTTGGTGGTGGACATATCATATGCCTGGAGTTTGTTCTTTTGATTGGTATATTCAATGTTGCTGCTGGCCTTTCCTGCGATAGAAAGAAATTCATTGTGTTTTACCAATTCCTGGAAAATCAGGTACAGGTCGTATGCAGTCGTATAATGGTTCTTTAAATGCAGTCCGTTGGGATTGGCAAAATGTGTGTTGGTAGCTCCTAATTCCTGTGCCCGTTTGTTCATCATCGCAATAAACTTTTTATCGCTGCCGGCCACTTTTCTTCCCAGCGCAATGGCCGTATCGTTGGCAGACATGACAATGAGACCGTTCAAAAGTGCCTCCACAGTGATCTTATCACCCTTTTTTAGGTGCATGCTCACCGCCGCCGGGTCATCAAATGTAATATCCTGATCGATGGTAACAACATCATCCAGATTACAGTTTTCCAATACGAGAAGAGCCGTCATAATCTTGGTGATACTGGCCGGATAAGCCTGTTCAAAGACTTTCTGTGCTGTTATCACTTCATTTGTCGTATTATTCACAAGAAGAGCCTCTTTGACTCCGGAATACTGCCGTACGTCGGCGTCTTCCCTGGACACGACACCCACATAAGCTCCCTTGGACTTCCAGTTATCGCCCAGGGTCTCTGACCTTAATTCATCATCCTGCCTGCTCAGATGGTCCTCATAAGTCACAGAAAGCTGTGTCACCGTATTGAGCGCACTGCACCCTGTCATCAGAACAAGGAAGGCTGTCATCCATATGCATAATATCCGTTTTTTCATTCTGTCCTCCTGATATCAGTTTGACGTAGTCAAATAGTTTCCTTACGCATTTGTGCGCATCCTGCAGAGCGTTTTTGTTCCATAGGGGATTCTATAGAAATCTCCTATGGGATGAAAAGAAAGACTGTCGGATGACAGCCTATTTGTACATTTCTCTCCAGTCCAGATCTCCCCGGTCCAAAGCCATGATCAGCGCTTCCGCCGTCGGCAGGTTAGTGGCGCACGGAATGTTGTGTTTGTCACAGAGGTTTAAGACATCATAGAATCCCTGAGTCCTCTGCTTATTGTCCGGATCCTGCAAAAAGATCAGCAAGTCAATCTCATTGTTCTGAATCAGTGCACCGATCTGATGCATGCCGCCAAAATGTCCCACCTGAAACTTATGGATGCTCAAATTTGTCACTTCCTCAATCACTTTTCCTGTAGTCGCCGTAGCATACAGCGTGTGCTTTCTTAAAATATCCTGATAAGCAATGCAGAGATTCTGCATCAGCATTTTTTTCGCATCATGTGCAACTAATCCTACGTTCATAACGGTTCCTCCTAATACTTTTTACGTTGAAGATATATATTCAGCAGCAGGCCGATGGCAATGGAGGCCGACAAAAGCGAACTCAGACCATAGCTGATAAACGGCAGCGGAAGTCCTGTGTTGGGCAGGGTACCCGTGGCAACTCCGATATTGATAAATGACTGAAATCCCATATAAGCAGACACCCCGACAGCCACCATCTTGGCTGACGCATTATCTGCCTTCCTGGCCACATTCAAACACTGGGCTACCAAAAGTACCAGCAGTCCGATGACCACAAGGCATCCCACAAATCCAAATTCTTCTCCCACAACAGAGAAAATAAAGTCTGTCTGCCTCTCCGATACCAGATTCACATCACTGGCCGATACATCGGAGATGGTATTGGACCCAAATCCCTTGCCGAACAATCCACCAGATCCTATGGCCATGACAGAGTTAGCGGTCTGAAGGGCCGTGGAATCCGCATAGGCGGCTGGGTTTAAAAAAGACATGATCCTGGCCACCTGATGTGGCTCTAAAAGAATCTGCCCGGGCGTCTGGACATACCATATAAAGACTGCAAAAAGAGGAATCCCTATGATTAAAACCCTTAGGATCAGCTTAGAGCTGAGTCCTCCCACAAACACAATGGCAAGTATGATGAACACAATATCCAGTGTGGTGGACAGGTTCGGCTGTTTTAAGATCAGGTAAAGCGGCGGTGCACAAAGGAGCGCCAGCTTTCCTAATACTTTCGGCTCGTTCAGATCATCTTCGTGGCGGATGACAAAATCTGCGATCACAATGATCATCACAATCTTGCTGATCTCTGACGGCTGCAGAGTCCCGAGGGGACCTAATGAAAACCATCGTTTTGCGCCGTTGACATCTTTACCAAACAGCTTGACGCCGATCAACAACAGAAGATTGATGATATACAGCAGATTGGAGCTTCTAAGCCACGTCTGATAATCGATGAGAGAAACTACTGCCATGACCGCAAGACAGACCACCAGCCCTAGTCCCTGCTTCAAAACAAAGGACGGATTTGCGCTGTGGATAAAAATAATTCCTAATGTGGCCAGCACCAATACATTGAGAACCAGCTTTATATTGTAGTTTTGCAGTCGGTAGTTTCTAAGCATTTTATCACTCCATGTCTATTTTTTCTTTTTCATTTCACGGATCGGAATATTGGCAAATAATGCCGGTCCGGTGTGTTCTTCGTCATTCTGGGTAATCTGGATGTCCAATCCCTGGGCATCGATCTCCATATATTTTGAAATCACCTTGATAATATCATTTTTGATCAGTTCCATCGTTTCCGGAGAGCAGTTGGAGCGGTCGGAAACAAGCAGGAGCTTTAACCGGTCTTTGGCTTCATCCGCCGAATTTTTCTTTTTAAAAAAGCTGTCAAACAAACCCATTCTTCTACCCCTTCCCTATTTTTTGAATATACCGGCAAGTTTCTCGAAGAATGATTTGGTATCCAAATCCAAAAACGGTACTTCTT
>OLSH01000652.1_pt1 | contig 25745 bp, 20 predicted proteins | sample 1643221 | NCBI WGS metagenome assembly OLSH01 (sample SAMEA3136681, study PRJEB25190) | human gut metagenome | biome: human gut; feature: human-associated habitat; material: faeces | place: Austria | collected 2013 | reverse complement strand
CAGAATCATTAGTTTACATAACTTCGTTTCAGCAAGGACTTTCCTATAATATAAAGAAAGGCGTTCTCCCGGTCGTACTGCCGGATGAGCGCCTCAAAGTCTTTATTCTCGATGACCGTATTTGCCAGACGGTCCGCCGCCTGCCAAATCAGGTGGAACGTCTTTCTCACATCAAAGGGCTGGCAGCCAAAGGATGTGCAGCCGCTTCCATAGCTGTACCGGATTACCTTGTAAAATGCCGCCGCCCTCTGGACATCCCCCGGCGCTGCGCGTTCCAGAAGGAGGGAACGCAGCTCCTCGAACTCCAGAGGCGGAAGGTTATGCCTTGCCAGCTCCAGTTCCTGCGCCAGAAAAGTCCGATTGAACTCCTGCCCCTCTAAAAACCTTCGCAGCACAAGGAATTCATCCCTTCCGTTTAAAGGCAGGAATCCCAGCTGGCGTAAAAACTCCATGGTGTGGTTCTTCACACAGGCATATAAATTGGTCAGGTTGGAATTGAAATCGTTATAGACCTCCATCACCTTTGGATCCGGCGGCCTCCCGAACAGCACCCAGCCTCCGCCTCCGAACACCTCAATATAACGCTCGAAACTGGCCGGGGACAATTCATACACCGTGTTCCGCAGCGCCTTTTTGCCTCCCACCCAGGATATAAAACTGTTGATACTACCTCACCTCCTCTATCCCATTCCCTGCGCCATCATGGCATAGTCCTCCGACTGAACCTCCTCCAGGCCGGGCTCCTTTGAGACCGCCCCATAGGTCGTGAGCTTCCTTCCGGTATGGGAATATATCTCTTTCCCATAGCCTTCAAAGTCAAATCTCCGGAATGCCTGTGCTTCCAGGTCCGCTCCCATCTGCTCGAGACATTCCCTGCCGTAAGTAGCGTAGGTCACCTGTACCGGATCAAATGCATACTGGCCCAGCATATTTGTCAGACTGACAGCCTGCTCTAAACTGGAACACCTTTCATACTCAGCTACCGCCTTGTACTTCAGCAGTTCTTTCTCTGTCATGGAGGACAGCTTCCTGGCGAAATTGTTCCACTGGTTTATGCTATGGTCCCGTCTTGCTAACTGCTCAAACAGCGGAGCCGCAGTGTGCACTTTGGCAATCCTGCATTGTTTGAATGATTCCAGTCCCAGATTCTCTAAAACCTGGATTTTTGATGCTTCATCATACGGAAGTTCCAGCCAGGCCCCAGCACCTAAATCCTCCGCTTCTATTCCTTTCGGAACAAGGTACAGGGAAAACTGGGATGGATGAATCTCCACCTGTTCCGGAAGCTGCTTCCCGTCATAGACTTCCTGCCATTGGTCTGAAACACGGTAGCAGTAGCCTTTGGATGTAAACACGCCGTTTTCCTTTTCCCTTATATAAGCCCCAACCTTTTCGGTATCTAAAAGCGGGTAAATGTCTCCCGGCAAATCCTTTAAAATCGGATCCAGATCATTGTCAATGGTCATTTCCCCGATATCATTGTCACATCGGATCCCCGAAAGGAACTCAAACCGCTCCAGATTATACAGGCCATTGATAACCTGCTTCATGTTTCGTTCTGGAAGAGCCTTTAGAACACCTTCATAAACCTCGATCTGCTTCTCAGTCATTCGTGTCAGCTTATAGGCTAACAGATTCAATTCCTCCAGTGTATGATTGTAACAATCCAAAACCGATTCTATAAATCCCGGCCAACACCCGCCGCGTTCCAAAAGATAGGGCTCACCCTCCTTTAATCTGGCCCTCTGAAACGCATCCCTCACCGCCTCCTTGTGAGCCGGCAGAGAAAGGACACCTCCCCGATAAGCTGGATCTTCTGCAAACTGGCAGGCATAGATCCATACCTCCATGGGTTTACTCATACCTCTCCTCCCCCCTTTCCTTTTCTCTGTCTTCCTCCTGCATGGTTCACTCCATGCTCATTCCCTGAGAAAATGTCTCCCGGATGGACTCGGCCTGCGCCAAGCGGCATTTTTCCACTGCCTGCTGTACCAGATTGAGCGATTCCTCCAGCGCTCTCTTTTCTGTCTCTGAATCTATATTTGATCTCAATGCCATGCTGATCGTCCTTTCTGCCTGCTGCAAATCGCTGCGGACACGTTCATAATGCATCAATCTCCCCACCTCCTCTTTCAGATTTCTCGTTTCACAGCTATCGACTGGCTCCTTCCCTTCTTTTTATGAGATTCCACCTATCCCCTCCATGCCTGTCAGTTCCTGCTCCGAGACAATCCCCTTCAGTTCCTGCTCCGTCTGTACACGGAACTTAGAATGGCCAAAATAGACATACAGATCACAGTCCGACTCACACTCGATACCTTCCTGTGAAAAACCCTCTCCCCAGCCATCATTACCGTCACAAGCTTGTCCAGCCCATTCCCGTTTGATGACCTCTAACTCCTCCGGGTTCAGCTCCCCATGGCTCTTGATTTCCAGGACTCCCCAGAGATTATATTGGTAGCGTTCCACGGTTGGCCGCATACTGATGATTCTTCTCTTTAAAAGCTGATTATCCAGATACTCTCCAAGCCCTTTTTCCGTTCTTAGAACATAATCTTCAGCAATCGCCTTTTGGATATGGTCCTCATACGCAATTAACCCAACGGAAGAGAGCGAGGAGGAATACTCATCTTCATCCACCAGTTCTGCCTGCAGCGGGCTGAACAGCCTGGTAACCGAACATTCATCATTCAGTTCCTTACAGTACCACACATCACATAGAACAGTTCCCTGTTCGGACCATCTGACCCCATCCCGTTTCATCAACGCTCTTCCCAGGGCGTTCCAATCCAGATATGGTTCAAAAAAACCGGAAATATGGAGCTCATCGTCATTTTGAATCCTCCATCTGGCATAATCCTCCGGCTTTCAAAGTCCGATTGGATTTGGTAACGGCTTAAGCCGCTTACAACCACTGCGGCCTCATTTAAGTTGCGTGGGCATTCTGCGGTTAGCGCCGCCTTCAGTTTCTCCACGGTCTGTTCCGTGCCGTCCAAAACCTTTTCTTTTAAAAACCAGGCAAACCGGTTCAGTTCTTCTATCTCACTCCCTACCGGAAGATAATGACGCAGTTCATCCAGCGGTCCGCCGTACTGATTCCATTGACATTCGGAAAACTCCTGTATCCCCAGTTCCTTTTTTGCCAGCTCCATTTTTCCTTCATCTGCCGGGATTGCCAGGGAAACGTTTACCATTCCGTTTCGTGAGGGGCGGCGCAGATGAAGCAGAAAAAGCGAATTTTTATCATATCCCGGATCCGGAAGGTAGTTCTAATACACTTCTGTATAAACCGTATCCTCACGCTTTAAGACAAGGCCACTCGGACAATAATCCCCCTTATGATCTGAAAAGTAGGAATCCCGGATACGTTCAAAATCCAGCATGGGGTACAGCACCTCTGGTATCTCAATCTGTTTTCCCCTTCGTAACAGTTCTGCCGCAGTTCGCCCCGGATCACTGATATCCTCCAACAGATCATAGGAATCCAGGTTATAGGAAAGATTGATAATCTCCTTCAGTGTTCCGGGCGTTTCCAATGTAAGCGCTACGGAAAAAATATCCTGCTCTTTCCTTGTCATATGCCGCAGCCGCGTATCCAGGAAGTCCAATTCCTTCCGTATCGTCTCATCTCCGTAATCCATCCCTGTAATCATCTCTGACAGCGGCTGAACCGGTGAAACCAGAGAACGGACAGTCACCGTCTGATTCCCGGATTCCCCCTCGTCCAGTATCTTTTTGGCTGCCTCAAAGTCTGAAGCCGACATAGGAATCCCCATTTGCTCTGAAACCATATCTCCATAACCAATCCGGATTTCTAACATTCCACTTCCTCCTTTAAGACAGTCCCTACCCCATGCCGGCTGATTAAGACCGCATGGATAATTAGGCGCAGCAGCCCGTCATGGAACAACTCTGGATCTCCTAATTCCGATAAGGACACATAAGGTTTTCCGGTACATAATTCCTTCGCCACACAGAATGTTGCGTAGCTGTCCAAATCTGCCCCGTGAAGACGGAACCGGCTGTAGTCAATCGTGCGCTCCTGCACAAATGGCCCGGCCTTTTCCCAGAGTTTCTCCTCGCTACTCAATAGAAACACAGCCGCTGCAAATCCCGGTTCCGTCACAAGCCCAGGATATAAACCACAGCGCATGAGCGCCCGAAACCGCCGCCTGTGTTCCTCGCTTTTAAAAAACATAATCCCTTTCTCCCCTTCCTCCCGGAGTTTCCCTACCCGGACCGTCAAAGCCGATCCTGGCAGCTCCTCTGCCAACCGTCTGAGTAAAATCTGGTAGAATGCAGGAGGCATTTCCTCATCCACTGCGGTATCCAGATGGCCGTCCATGCCCTGTTCTTGTTCTGCCCTCCATACATTGACATACCGACAGCTTCCAACTCCCGCTGTATCTCCAGCCTGCCGGCTCCGGATGACTCCGCTTTTTCGCGGCCTGAACCCCGGCACCTGCTGCATTTCCCGCTCCAACGCTGCGATTGATGTCCCCTTCATAAATCTTACGGTCATAATTCTCAGTCCTTCCTTTCAAATCGGTGGAATTTTGACACAAAAAAAGCAGCTATGCCCTTTTTCTAAAAGGCATAACTGCGGTTTCACGGCCTCATCGGCCGTCAGAACTTTCCTATCAAAGTCCGGCTGATTAAATTTCCAGATCTTCTCTCTAACGGAATACCATGGATTCCAATTCATCCAGCCACCCCATATCCATATCTTCTGCCTTTGAACTGATACATTGCATACGATACCCAGTTCTTCCAGTCGATTCTGGACTCCTTTGGCACAGTAGATAGAATATCCTTCCGCCTCCTGTTTATTTTCATCGTAACAGGAAAACTCATATTCCACCCGTACCTTGTAGCCGTCCAGAAACCGCAGGGTTAGGTCACTGGTAATATATCCCCGAAGCCTTTCGTCACTCAGGAATGCAGTCTGAATATCATTTTTAATCTTTTCCTTCATCCCTTCATACATCAGGCAGTTACACTCCCTGTCATCAAATCCGGTATGAAAGGTTATGGCTGTGTTCACTGTATAATCTTTCAATTCTTAACTCACCATCCTTCTTTGATGTATTGATTGTGTGGATTCCGATTAACTAACAATTCACCCACTCACTGTTTCATCGACATCCCGTCCTGACCAGTCTCCTCGCCTTCCCATTCGGGATGAGACGGATGTTCTCCCGGTTGCTGAATCTCCTTTGTCTTTTGTGTCGGCGCCTCGTCCAGAAAACCTCCCAACCGATTCGGAACATAATCCGACAGCCATGTGCCCCCAAATGTTTCATGGCTCTTAATTCTCCATATCGCCAGCTTTCCAAGATCGAATTTCACGTCCTCAAACGGAAACAGCAGGTTGGTCAATCCCTCATGACAAAATGACTTCACATTTTTAAACTTTGTCCCCTCCAATAAAATGCCTTCCTGTGTTAACAGCTCGTTGATTCCGTCCACCCACTCCTGCGCATCCCCTCCGCAGCCCTGGAGAATCAGTCCTTCCTGATTTCTCATCCTGCGTAATTCATCGGTTGTGATCTGCATGAAACTCCTCCTTTATTTTTTGTGATCTATTTAAAAAGGCCAGCCATTTTTTGATCTGGCTGACCTGAAATTTTACCCCATATCCTCTTTTCCTCGTCTCACATCTATGAAAAGGCAAAAAAATCGAGGTCAAAAACGGCCATTTTTTGCCCGATTTTTTCCTCGATTTTTCGCCAAAAACCACTATATCTTGTGGTTGAACCCCTCTATTCCCCTTTCAAACCACAATTCCGCATCATTATTACCGACTCGACATGCACCGTCCCAGCAAACATATCCACCAGCCAAGCCTCCACCGCCCGATACCCCAGCTTCTTCATATACCCCACATCCCTAGCCAGCGTTTCCGGATTACACGACACATACACAACCCTTCCGGCTCCCAGCTTTCCTACGGCGTCCATAAACTCCTCCGTACTTCCGCTTCTGGGAGGATCCATAATAACCACATCGGCTTTCTCGCCCTGTTCAGCCATATTCACCAGAAAACGGCCGGCATCATTGCAATAAAAACGAATATTCTCTATTCCATTCATCTTTGCATTGTTAATTGCATCCCTGACTGCATCCTGATTCAGTTCCACTCCAATAACCTTCCCGGCAGCCTTACTTGCTATGATTCCAATGGTTCCGATACCGCAGTACGCATCCACCACCAGTTCCTGTCCGGTAAGACCGGCCAGTGACAATGCCTTTTCATAAAGAATTTCCGTCTGCACCGGATTCACCTGGTAAAATGACTTTGACGATATACGGAACCGGCATCCACACAGTTCGTCCACGATATATCCCTTGCCATATAGCACATGCTCCTTATCACCCAGAACCATGCTTGTTCCTCTTCCGTTAATATTCTGGACGATGGTCGTAATCTCCGGATGTTTTTCCCGCAAAGCCTTAACAAAGTTATTCTTAGACGGAAACACAGGAGATGCCGTAACCAGCACTACCATAATTTCCTCTGTGGAAAATCCCTTGCGGATTAAGACATGTCTGAGAAGTCCAAAGCCCGTATCCTCATCATAGGTCCGGATTTTAAAAGATTTGAGCATTCCGCGTATAGTACCGATGATTTCATCCGCCTTCTGGTCCTCTATAAGACACTTCTCCACAGGAACTACATGGTGTGTATTTTCTTCATATATTCCGGAAATGATATTTCCTCTTTTATCTCTGTCAAATACAGCATGCACCTTATTGCGGTAATGGAATGGATCCTTCATGCCTATAATAGGCTTTACAGGACAGAGCCCTTTTAGCAGTTCTTCCACCTGCTTCTGTTTGAACTTAAGCTGCTCAGCATACTCCATATCCAGCAGCTGGCAGCCTCCGCACAGGTTCAGCACCGGACATATACTGTTACTCCTTCTGGTTCCCCGTCCCCCATATGAACCGCCTCTTTTGGAATCCTCTTTCCGGTTTTCAGCAATGAACCCCCTTCCATTTTGTTTTTTTGGTACAGACAATCCATCCGCCCCTTTGCGTTCCCTTAGTGAACTGCCATCCCTGCGTTTTTCTCCACTGCGCTGTTTCGACAAAGCGTCCTCATTCCTTGCAAACCGTTTCCCGCTTTTACCAACACCAGTCTTACCTTCTTCGTCCCTCACCCTACGTTTACTATCCGTCACTCTGTCTTTGTCTCCATTTACGACTTTCCTGCTTCCTGTTCCCGGACCTGTATCCATTCTTTTAGCCGTCTTTCCAGCTATTTTTTTAGCCCTCTCTCTATCCATTCTTCCAGCCATCTTTCTATCCATCTTTCTATCTCCTATATTCATCCATAATTTTCCGCGCCTATAACAATTTCCATGTCACTCCAACTTCATTCAAAAATACTTACACACCCCCCCTAAGTCAAAATCCATATGGCCATTCTACCATATATTTCCCCTTATGTATAACCATATAAACTGAATAAATCACATCTCTCTGCTGTCCAATAACAAGGTTACATAAACTTTTACCATACCCATTATAAAGGCCCTATCTCTTAAAAGTGTCCATGCTAATGGATACAGTATACCACCCCATCCCCGTTCCCCTATCCCTGTTTCCTCATCCCCCAGCCACCCCAACACAAATCCTCTCTCACAAAAAAGACCGGACATTTCCCGCAGCACTACTCTGCATTCTGCAATGCCGCGGAATTGCCCAGCCCTTTTTCACCCATTAACAATTTCAGTCTGTCCGGCCCTTTTCTTCTTATCCGGCCATCATCAACCGCTCCTACTCCTCAATCCTCCCCACTGCACCATCTTCCGCAACCAATGTCTCTCAAATCCACTCCGCCATCCCAGCCGCTCACTCTCAGCCGCTCATTTCCCCATCTCTCAAACCGCTCTCGTAACCTCTGCCAGCCACACTCTCTCATCCTCATCCAGATACGGGCTAATCTTCTCATATACCTGCTCATGGTACCGGTTCAGCAGTTCCACATCCCGGTCAGACATAATCTCCCTGTCAATTACCTCCAAATCAATAGGAACATATGTCAGATACTCAAACCGCAGGAACTGGCCATATTCATTCTTCTCATCCTCAACACACAAAACCAGATTCTCCGTCCTAATTCCGTGGCTTCCCTCAATATACACACCAGGTTCATCCGATGTAATCATGCCCGCTTCCATCACCGCATTGTCCTGGCGCTCCGGGACCATTTTGAAGCGGATGCCGTTGGGGCGCTCATGTACGCTGGACAAGTAGCTCACCCCGTGTCCGGTACCGTGTTCATAGTTAAGTCCCCGTCTCCACAGTGGCTCTCTGGCCGCATAATCAAGGCTGAGTCCGCGGCAGCCATGAAGGAACTTCACATCTCCCAGACGCAGCATGCTCATAAGCACTAAGGTAAAATGTTCCTTTTCCTCATCTGTCACAGGCCCCATGGCAATGGTTCTGGTAATGTCAGTGGTCCCTTCATAATACTGGCCTCCGGAATCAATGAGGTACAGTCCCCTGGGCTCCAGAGGAATGCTGCTCTCCGGTGTGGCGGAGTAATGGCACATGGCTCCATGTGCTCCATATGCGGATATGGTTGCAAAGCTCAGGCCAATACACCCCTCCTGGTCCATGCGCAGCTTCCCAAGATAATCCGACACGCTGATTTCGTCCATGGGAATGCGTCCCATATTCTTCTTCAGCCAGTAAATAAACTTGGTCATGGCCACGCCGTCCTTGATATGGGCCCGCTTTTCATTTTCTATCTCCACGTCATTTTTAACTGCCTTCATGTAAGCAGTGGGATTCATCCTGTCGATTACCTTATTGGAGCCGTTAATCAGGCGGTATACAGCATAGTTGACACGGCATTTTTCCAGCAGAACGTTCTCGCCCTTGAGCCCCTCCACCATGTCGTATACTCCGTCATAAGGCATCACCGTGACCCCCATCCGTTCCAGATACTCCTTCACGCTTATGTCCTCTGCATCCTCCAGATACGGATAAGCTTTTCCTTCCAGCACACTGCTGTTGACAAACAGATACAGTTGGTCCGTGGTCACCAGGGCGTACGATAACACCACCGGATTGTACAGGATGTCGTTACCTCTGATATTTAACAGCCACGCTATATCATCCAGGGAGGTAAGCACATGGACAGATGCATGGGCCTTTTTCATATCCTCCCTCACATCCGCAATCTTATCCAATGCACGCTTTCCCGCATACCTCTCATCCAGAACCCATGCAGGTTCTGCTGACAGCTCAGGCCGTTCTTTCCATATCATGCCTGCCAGGTCTTCCCCATAGGAAATACGCGCTCCCCGCTCCTTCAGCAGTTCCTCCAAAGCAAGCCCTTCGGCTGCATTGACTACCCGGCCGTCAAATCCCAGGCAGCCGCCCTCAGGCATTTTATCGTCCAGATATGCTCCCAAGGAAGGTATGCCCTCCTGTCCCATTTTCATCATGGTCACCGTGGAATCCTTTAACTGGGCCGCTGCCTGCACATAATAACGTCCGTCTACCCAAAGGCATGCTTCGTCCATTGTAACCAGAGCCGTACCGGCCGAGCCGGTAAATCCGGTCATATATTCCCTGCATTTGAAATATTCTCCCACATATTCGGATTCATGGAAATCTGCCGTGGGTATCATATACGCATCCATTCCCCGCTCTTTCATCAATTTCCGCAATGCATCCAACCTGCCCTGAATCACATTCATAATATTATCCATCCTTCCGTTTCTTTCTATTCGTTTCCTCTGCACTTATTTCTTCCTCATCGCATCCTCTATGGCCGCCCAATGCCTTCATTGTAAGTAGGCTGTGCCCGCATGGCAAAGGACATTTCCTCCGCGCTCAGTCCGTTTGCTATAGCCGTGGCTATTTCCCCAATCATATCCGTAGCCCTGGGGCACATCATCTGCGCCCCCACGATGGTATTTGAATATGCCTCAAATACCAGACGGATAAATCCATTTTCCCCTCCGGTTATGATGGATTTTCCATTTTCCCTCATGGAAAAATGACCGCAGCGCACCTTCAGTCCCTTTTCCCTGGCAATTTCCTCCGTGATGCCAACGGTGGCAATCTCCGGGTCCGTATAGATACAGTTTGGAACGATTGGAAGGGACACATACATACCGTTGGGCACTACCTCCAGCTTAATGCTGTGGGGTCTTCCGGCTATCTTCTCCACCACATATGTACCCTGGGCCGCTGCCACATGGGCCAGCTGTGTCCTGGCGGACACGTCCCCGATGGCATAGATTCCCCGCTCGCTTGTCTCAAAATCGCTGTTTACGGCAATCTTCCCGCCTTCCATCTCAAGAGAAATGTCCTTGCCTAAAAGCTTCTCCACATTGGGCCGGCGACCGATGGCCATGAGTATCTGGCCTGCCCTCATTTTGATGGGATCTCCCTCCCCGTTGGGAGTGATGACGCAGCTGAGTCCGCCCACTTCCTCCAGTATCTCAGTAACCGTGGCATCACAGTACACGTCAATGCCCTTTTGGCGCAGCTCCTTTTCCAGCTCCGCAGACATTACATCATCCATAGGCGCCATCAGATGCTTCTGCTTCTCCACAATGGTCACATGGGAACACAGGTTATTGAACATGGTGGCAAACTCCACCGCGATAACGCCTCCGCCCATGATTGTCAGCCTGTCAAAATTCCAGCTCTCAGCTGCCAGCAGCCTGTCGCTGTTCCATACGCCTGCAAGGTCCGCGCCGGGAATCCGGCTCATGTAGGGCACTGCGCCTGTGGCTATGATGACTGCATTTCCGCGGAAGAATTCCCGGCCGCCCTCCTTTAGCTCCACCTCCACGGTCCTGTCCCTGCGAAGCACCGCTGTTCCGTAAACAATTTCCACATTTAGCATTTCAAATCCGTATTTAATGCCGTCCCTGTATTTGACCACTGCCTTTTTCTTATACTTCTGCATTTTACCAAAATCAAAGGAAATGAAATCCGTGGACACGCCAAATTCATCGCAGCTCTGCATCATATGAAACATATCGGAGGCGTGCAGCAGCGACTTGGTGGGAATGCATCCCCTATTTACGCACGTGCCTCCAATCTTCTTTGCCTCTATGACCACAACCTTGAGACCAAATTCCGCTGCCTTAAGCGCTGCAGTATAGCCCCCTGGCCCGGCTCCTATAATCACTACGTCAAATTCTCTTGCCATACCCGTTCTCCCTTATGTTCTTATAAATTATTCTTTTAAATTATCTTGATTAAATCATGTTTTAAATCATTTCTTCAAATTGTCGAATCTAAATTAGGCCCAAATGCCTGCAGGCCTTCCATACCCCATCCCGGTCAATATCATCTGTGACGTAATCCGCCACGGCCTTCAGCTCCTCCACGGAATTGCCCATGGCAATACCGATGCCTGCCTCACGGACAATCTCATAGTCATTCATGCTGTCTCCAAAGGCAACCGTATGCTCCAGGCCAATGTCATAGTACTGGCACAGCCGCTTCAGTCCCTCTGCCTTGGAAGCCTCCTGTTCCACCACATCCGCTCCCATGTTCCCCGAGAACATGGGAAACTTGAATTCAGGAAAATGGACTTCCAGCTCCCTGGCGCCTTCCGGACCGCCTATGTACACCAATGTCCTGACCGGCATATCCATCAGCTCCCATCCATCCATGAAATTGCGCTCCGAAACACCCCAGCGAAGCCGGTCCATGCGGACCACGCCCTCCGGGTGGATATAATAATCCTTTCCCTCCTGGCTGACTCCCAGGGAAATTCCGTGGGCATCCCCGTATTCCAACAGTGCCCTGAGCCTGTCCTTGTCCATCAGATGTTCAAAAAGAACATTGCCCTCAGCCACGACCCGCGTGCCGTTCATGTGTATCACTGCGTCCGGCATAATCATATCCCGGTATACCACGCTCATATCATGGTCCATGTTCCTGCCGCTTCCTATGACAATGACCGAATCCTTCCGCAGCAGTTCCAGAGCTTTCATAGCGCTGTCCGGAATTTTCCATGTCTTATGGTCCAGCAGTGTCATATCCAAATCAAAGCTGACAATCCGCTTTTTCTTACTTGGTTTCTGTGTCATTTTTAAATTCTCCGAATAAATTAAAATTAGGTCTTTTCAAAATGAAAATTATCTGATATAATAATTGAGGTTCGAGAACGGAGTATGGCGTAGCTTGGTAGCGCGCTCGGCTGGGGGCCGAGAGGTCGCAGGTTCAAATCCTGTTACTCCGATTCCATTATAATGTGTCAGATTCCTTATTTTATAAGGCTTCTGGCACTTTTTTATACTCAATAGAAGTACCATTTTTTGAAGACAGTTGAAGACAACTACTATTTGTATGTAAAATTGATGTTTTCTTAACTCTACACTTGGTTTCACTTTCTCTGTACGGGTTGTACAAATATTTAAGTGTTGTCTCTTTATTTGTATGTCCAAGCCATCTCCGAATTTCATCTAATGCCCATCCCCCAGCATCCATTCTTGATGCGACTGTCCTCCTGATGCAGTGTGAATATTTAAATTTATCCCATCCCAATGCTATCTCCGCTTTGGTCAGCCTATGGATGAACTGCATTTTTGTTGCACGGCTACCATCCGAATTAGAAAACACGTATTCAGATAATATCCTACTTTCTCTTTTTATCCTTTTAAATATGTTGACTACTTCATCACTTAGCTCCAATTCCCGGTATCCCGCCTCAGAATCCGACTTTACATATTCCACTACGTCTCCAGAACTATCTTCCATTCGCTGAATAAATACAGTCTCATTGGTAAAGTTAATATCAGACCATTTTAATGCAGCCAATTCACCGACACGTAATCCCAACTCAAAATTTGCCATTAAGCCAAAATTAGCCACATTACCATTTAAGGAAAACCCTCGCTCGAATTCCTGGCAAAGAGCTTCTATTTCATCTGGATAAAATACCATCTCCGCAGAGGGTTTAATTCTCTCAGATATAAACAGATGTGTATATTCCATTTCATCCTTTTGCCATGGATTTTCCGAAATATAACCTTTTCTCTTTGCATACTTAAGCGGTCCTGTAACTGTAATTTTATGGGTATTGAATCCTTTAGCTGTCATCCCCTTGGCAGAAAGTACGTCGATTGCCCAATCTTCAAGGTCAATTGTCTTTATCTTCTTTATTGGGATTGAATCAATTTTAGTTCCTTTAACATATTTTTCATAGCTTGCCCTATTCTGTTTTTTGGTCTGCACTGAATTTTGTTTCTTTTTAGCCTTATACTCCAGCCATTCTTCAAACAAATCACATAGCCTTATGTTGTCAACATCCGTATTCCGTCCCAAACCATAGAATTCATATAGCCTATCTATCATCTTGACATAATTAGGTTCCTTTATGTTCCTACGTTTGTTTGGTTTACTATCATCAGGCACATAAGTTCCTATACGACCATCTGAAAGAGTACTGATTTTGTAATGGTGTACTGCTAATACAGCGTCTTCTTTCATCATAGTAATTTGCGATAGTACCGTATCCGGATTGATTATACCACGTTCTACTAAATTATTCCAATCATTTTCTTTGAGTGCCGTCATCCCATACTTAAGACTTTCATTATATGATTTTAATACTTTTTCTCTATATGAAGGCGATTTTAACTTATAATCACCAATACTAATTACCCCTGTAATACTCAACTACTCCCTTTCATTCCATAATTTCAATAATTCATACTCTTAATCACATCAAAAGAGCGCCCATGTTTCAGAGCGCCCAAACATTTTTTAATTCTTTATTCATTCTTCATCTTTTCATACTCTTGAAAGAAACAGTTACACATATCTATTGCTATTGTAGCAACTTTATTTACCATCGGACTACTTTCTTCTGGATATTCTTTATTGACTCTATCCATAAGTCCATCTGCAATTTTTACAAAATCATCTTTACTCAAAGTTTTCATTAAATCCTCCCATTTGTCATAGTCATAGAGGCACCCATTTCTGAATGCCTTATAATATTTATCTTTACTTGCCCTTCATTCCGTATCTAGTATCTTTCCATACCTGATTGGTAATCTGCATATGATTCTTTTTAAGCATTTCTGGCATTCGTTCACTAAGCACACGGGCAGCAGCTTCATCCAGGACTCCACCAATATTCATATTAACCTCGATTTTCTGTTCTCTATTTACTGGATGTATTTCATAATCGGGAATCTTATAATTAGGCATCGACCGAGCGACAATATCTTCTACAAATCTATTCGGATTTCCAGCGATATCTAAAAGGTTCTGAGTCAAATCCCCATTTATTACGCCATCGCCTAATTTCAGTGGAGTCAATAAAGCTCCGTCACTTGGACGTGTAATTAGTTCAGGTTTGTTTTCCTGAGTCCATGCAATCTGGTCATGAGAAATACGTTTTGTACCCTTTTTATACCCAATTGTATATCCAAGTTTTCTAACCTGTTCAGCAGATAGAGGTTTCCCATCATATTTACCATTTTTGTCAAGGTAATAATATCCGTCTCCATCCCTGGACTTAACAGCCATATCAGTAGCCATGACACCATCCTTATCAAGATAGTACCAATCGCCATCTTTGCTCTTGCGCCATTGTGACTTAACCATTTCACCATTCTCAGGTTCAAAGTATCGCCAATCTCCAAAGTCATCACGCCATCCTGTCACCATATATCCATCGTCATCAAAGCCATACTGTTTCCCATTAATGGTATAAATATCTCCTGAGACATAATCATCATTGGAGTTTCCATACCACCATTTTCCACCCTTGCCTTTCTGCCATCTTCCCTGGTCAGTTACATCCTCAAAATCACCACCACCGGAAGAACCAATACCATTTGACATTCCAAGAGAATTAAACAGGTCTACCATCTCATACAGCCGTGAGAAATCCATTGAATCTATATTGTACTGAATATTTGACAATGCATCTCCTACCGCTACAGAACACAAATCTGCCGCATTACCGCCCTCATTCCATGGTGTGGTCAGGTCTTCTATTGCTGCCAGGCTATATTCATCTCCATACTGGTTAAGCACTCCATATACTGTAGAATATTTCGTCTTTACTTCATTCAGATACTTTTCAATCGCCGCATTCTGTGCATCGAGGTTTGAATCAAGCTCATCCGATTCTTTCTGCTTATTTTCTTCATAATCATTGAATTCCTTGTCCAGCGCCTCTTTCCTCTGGTCGATTTCATGGTCATACTGTAGTTCATACAGTTCTTTCTTGGCCTCTGCCAACTGGCTTTGTAGCTGTAATCTCTGGGCTATGTCCTCTCTATTAGTAGAGTTTGACAATGCCGCTATCTGACGTTCCAGCTTTGAAATACTGTCCTGCTTCTCAGAGATTGAATTTTGATAATCGTGCAAATCCCTTTCAGCGTCAAGTGCCGCCTTGGTTTCATCTACAAGCTTCTTTTTAGCGTCAATTTCTGCCTGTATTCCGTCCTTTACCAATGAAAGGATAGCATCTTTTGCTTCTTTGGTTGACTGAACAGCACTATTCTGAGCAGAAGTGTAATCCTGTAGACGCTTATTATACTCGTCCTGTGTAAGCAAACCTTCATCCAGCATATCCTTTAATGCGTTCATAGCCTCTGCATACTCCGCTGCTTCCTGTTTGGAATTGGCAAGCTGTTGTGCATATAATGCCATCTTAGTTAATCCAAGGTCTGTTAACTTTCCCTTTTCATCAGTAAGCCCTACATTACCAATCAGGTCAGACATAGTGCTAATTGTATTGCTAATGGAATCCATCTGGCTCTTGAAATCAGTCAAGCCCTTAAATTCCAATTCAACAATTGCGTTCATATACTCCTTGACCGCTGATGCAGCAGACATCATATTGTTCTTGTATTTTTGCAATTCCTCGTTGTATTTGTACCATTCGTCACTACCCTTCTCAAGATTGATTTTGGACATTTCATTTGCCAGACGATTGTAAGCCTCTGCATTCTTATTGACAAGTTCGCCTTGCAAATCTATAAGGCCGGCATAATCATCCGCATATATTTCTTCTCCCATTGATTCACGGAGGTCAAGGTACTGTTTCTGTGCATCAATCAAATCATTCTGTGCGCCTAAAATGTTATCAAACTGATTTTTGATGTTATCAAGCTTGCTCAGATTGAGTTTTTCAATGTTCTTCCGTGTCTCAACAATCTTGTCGTTTGTATCTGTCGCTAATTTATACCACTTTTCATATTCCTGGATCTGCTTGACGAGATTTTCGTCAGATATTCTTTCGATTGCATCTTGATTCATTGTGCCGTTCTGGATTTTATCAATGTATTCCTGGGCTAATCCTATCTTTGCAGCTTCCTCCATATACTTGTCATGCATTTGCTGAAGAATGGACATTTTCTCAATCATTTGATCAACAATTGTGTCTGTCGTATTATTCTTATCTACAGAGGATATAAATGTATCTACCTGATCTTGGAGCTGTTCAATCGTATTGTCCAGCTTATCTACTTTATTCTGCATAAAATCAAAGATTGTGGGTTCTTTGGTTTTATCTTTGGAACCACCTGAACCGCCACCTCTTGCCTTATTACTAGCACTTCCGCCAGTGAATTTATATTCCCTCGGCTTGTATAATCCAGCCTTGATCTCGCTTTCAAGATTTCCATAAATACTCTCACTGATGGCATTCTCAGCACCAGCACTCCGGGCTACACCTGGAGCGTTTTTCTGATTCTGCGCGGCCTTGGCATTTTTGATTGCGGCTTCCGCAATACCAGCAGCAGTAGCTAGATCTATAAGGTTCTGAATGTCCCCATCAGTCACGATTCCAGTTTCATTACAGGAAATTTTAGACATCATAAGCTCAATAAGAGCCGCTTTAGATACATCAGCAGCTTCAGCAGAATTTATAAATGCTGCAATCTCATCACTCGTAGCGTCTGCTAAATCAAAAGAGGCATTGGCTGTTAAATACTTTTGCGCTTCAACAACTGCGAGGTTATGTGATAAAGCCTGCTGTACACGAATATCCGCATTTGCTATTCCTTGTTCCTGAAGATATGACTGGATTAAGGATGTATTGCTTTGATTTACTTGGTCAAGTATACCTGTATGTTCTATGTAAGCGCTGGTAAGGTTATTAAATGCTTCCTGTGTTGCTTCTGTGTTGCCTTTGGCATCCTGGATTGCTTTAATATAATTCTGTATACCAGACACATCTTTGAACTTATCAGACAAGGCTGCGAGATTATCAAAAGTGATTTCTTTATCCTTATCTATGAAATTAGAATAAGCTTCATCGAGAGCCTTTAATGGCTCAGTCATTTCTTCCAGCTTATCAAACGTATCCAAAAATGTTAGATTGGTTCCCTGATTAACAATATTGGAATTCGCCAGATACTTTTTCATTGCCTCTTGTCTGGTTTTACTTTCTTCAAGGCATTTATTCCAGAATGCAATCTCATTCTGTGTGTTTATACTGTTGGCTTTTGCAAATTTATCAAGTTCATCAAATTCCGTTTCATACTTTTCTCCCCCACCCTTAATCAAAGACAGAGCAGTTTGACCGCTAAACTTTTCAGCAGCTTTTTGCATGATTGTTGAATAATTCTGTACAAGTGAATCAATATCGTTAAATCCAAACTGAATTTTTAACTTTATCGGGTCTTTCCCAAGAATATCAGCAATTGTCTTGATATAACCATCCACCTGTTTCTTTGTGTCATCAAGTGATAACTTATCCGAATCTAAAGAAAACAGCTTTTCGTATGCATCGGATACTTTGCTTAAATCCTCATCAGACAGGGCTGTTAACGGAGCAATAATACTATTCCTGATATACTCATACGGATTATTCTTATCCATCTGGTCAGCAACATCCATCTGTAAGCCTTCTACCATGTGTAATGCTATCTGCTGAGTTGTCTCATCCAACTCTTTAAATGTTGCTTTTGACTTCATTGTAGCAACTAAACTGGGAATAAAGTCCTTCCAGGCAAGTTCTGCCTCTTTTGTTTTCTCAGCCTGTTTCTGCATAGAGGTTCCAACAGAATCAGACAGAGAGATTGCAATATCTTGAGACTGTTCCTGTATAAGATTTGTTAATGTCTGCTTCTCTTCGTTTGAAAGTGATACAGTATCCAGATAAAATCGGAATGAGGTTCCATCAGGATTCATTTGTACAATCTTGGATGTATCAAGCATCTCACCTATATCAATACGGCGCTCTGGTGTTAACTGTTTATAGAATTTTTGGATTGCAGAGATATAAGCATTATGCTTATTTGCATCACCTTCATTCATGAAATCACCAGTAAAATCGATCGAATCTCCGATAGATATCTTACCAGCAGCCATATTACGGATATCTTTCAGTACTTCCTGTGTTTTCTCCAACTCCATATTATACTCTTCTTGATTTTTAAGAGCATTATCTACCTGTACTTTGACACCGCCAAATACATCCGTTAGTTCCTGTGAGATTTTGAAGTTCTGTAAATCTTCCTCTGCGGATAGCAACTCTCTAAGATCTTCAGAAGCGCTTCTACCATGTGTTCCAAGATTTATGATGGCATTTCCATTCTGGTCAATGGTAGTGATTAATTCTGGAAATGCCTCTGCAAGCTGCTTATTGATATCTAAGAACTTATTGTAATCCTCAGTGCCTAAGCTAATATTCCTATTGGTTGCTGTATCGACACCTTTTGAAAGTTCTTCATAAGCCGATGCTGTATCCTCTACAACTTTTCTATGAGAGGCATATGTATCGTTTATCGACTTAATACGTGAACCGGCTTCCTGAGCGGCTTCTAAAGCACGTTCCTGAGCATGGACTTGTTCATCTATAACCTTTGTGAGTAGGGATATTCCGGTCTGAATAGCCAGGCCAAGGCCAAAGGACATTGCAGAGGTCATTAAGACTGTTTTAAGACGTAAAGCTTCTGTTTGAACACCTGCCGCTTTGAGTGATGCACGATAACCAGCTAATGACGCTGAACCATCTGTGCAAGTGGCTAGGTATTCTTTTAGCTGGGTGTTGTTTTTGACTACGGATACCTCAAAATCATTTATATCATTCAATCCAACAACAACCTGTTTATTCCATTGAGCAATCGCAGCTTCCGCTTCCGAAAAGTGCTTCTTCTGAGCCTTTAATGCGGTTATATTAATGCCCATGTAATTTCCCTGTACATCAAGCTTTCCGCTTTGGGGGTTTGTTATTTGAGTAATTCCATAGTCCTTATTTAGTAATGTATAAGCGCCTGTAACTGTAGTCAATAATGTTGGTATAGCCCCCAATGTGTCAACCAACTTTTCGGCTGCAAAGATCATATTATCAAGAAACGATATACCACCCTTAATCGTGTCTTGATCCGTAACATGATTAACAAATGAATCCCACTGGTTCTGAAGGCCATTGATTTTTCCCTCCCAACTATTTGCGGTCTTCTCAGCTTCACGCATTGCACTGCCTTGCGCATTTTCATAGTCCCCAAGCATTTTCTGGTATGTTGTATTCCAATTGCTCAGAATTGAACTTAAAACGTTACTCCTATATTTTCCACCCACCGAAGATATAATATCTGCCCGCTCTGCCGCATCTTTAGGTAGGGCATTAAACTTTTGAGACAGTTCGTCTAATACTTCCATCGGATTCCTAAGACGTAATATACCGTCTTCCATGTATTTTAGAGATATACCAACTTTATCTAAGGCTTTTTCTACCTTTGATAGATCTTCTTCTGTTGTTTCAAATCCTTCATCGGTATTTTTTACCTGTTGGAGATTCATAATAATTGCTTTTACAGCCCGTCCTACAACACTACCACTTTCTCTAGTTGTTGCAATGCCAGTACCTAAAAGGGCTGTCATCTCATTTTCTTTAATATTAGCATTGGACAACTGATTTGCGGCAACTTTTGTTGCTTCAGCCAATTCCTGCATACTTACTGCATTCCGGTTCGTGACCTGATTTTGTGAATCAAGTAGGCCATTCAATTTTTTCACATTGCCCTGATAACCATAAGCTGCATTACTTGCAATTAAATAGTCATTAGACAAATCAGCAGTCATATCCCCCGCCGATTTAGCCAGTACTGACAGCTCAGCCATAGCTTGACTATTCTCTTTTTCAAAACCAGCTCTTGACATTTCACGATATGCCGTAAGAAAATCCTTTGACAGCACTCCATATTTTGACGCTATTGAAAATGATCCATTAGCAATTTCTTTTATCTGTTTAGCTGTTGCTTCGCTTGTCTTTTGTATCTCTACAAGAAGTGTTGAATTCTCCTTTAGTGTTCCAAGCGCTTTAACATAATTACGAACCACAAGTGCTCCCAAACCAAATGCTGATGATATTTGAGTAATCTTACCCAACATGCCCTTCAACTTGTCTGTTGTACTAATTCCAGCATAGCCAGTAGCTAAGACCTCCGATTTATACAAACGGAACCGCTCTGTGGCTTCAGTCAAACTTTTCTTGTCATTAATTTTGTCAAACAACGCTTTTAAATTATCAGCTTCATTCAATAATCCTGATGATTCACGGATTTTACTATTTTTTGTCAGATAAGTTGTTAAATCATTTTGCAGACGTTGCTTTTTAATTTCATAGTCTACTGGAATTATCATTTTAGGAATATGGGAATTTATGCTCGATAGAGTTTTGCGAAGTTTGAGATTCAAACCATCTATATTTATATTGATGTCACTGAATTTGACATTTTTCAAGGCGTTATTTACAGCCTGTTGTGCCTGTTTCTCATCTAGCTTTGCCGCCAACTTAACTGGCGCCAATTGGGCTTGAATTTGATTAATCTGTTCCTTGATTTGTTTTTTAGTGTCACCTTTTAGTAAGGTAGCAGTCAAGCGCATCAAATTCACTGTCTTTTCCAACTGTTTAATGTCGGAATTAATCTGTTTCTTTGATTTTGCAACATTCAATGCCGCTGCCAATTGCATCATAAAATCGTTGTTACTTGCCATGTAAAATCTCCTTAAATGTTATTTTTGTGCATAATAAAAGAGAGGCCGTTATAGTCTCTCTTAATCATTTCTTGGATATTAAGTTATTTAAAATCTTGTCTTGCAATTCATGCAGACTCTATCAACCTTATTTGTCGCTATTCCTGTCAGCCATGACCATTTTCTTCCGACCAATTGTATCCGATTACTTCCACACCTTGGGCATCTGATTTCGTTTATTGCTGAATCATAGGCTGGTGGAGCGAATGCGTCTGGTATGTATGTACGGAGAATTTCTTTTGCTTTTTCAGAACCATTTTCATCTCTTGGTGGTGCTTGAAACTCCTTAATCAAAAAGAATGTATCTCCATGTTTATCTAAATCAATCTTCTTTTCGCTCAATGTTGCTGATTTCCCATCACCACTCTTGAATCCATAGTAATACCAAGTAATCCAATCGGAATGTTCCTCTGCCTTATTTATACTATCTCCGCCTAAATTAGCTCCGCATATTAAACATGTATTTTCGCTATTCTTAGCCTTTAAAATATCTTCATCAACAATGCTCCCGCAATCTGGGCAAACAATTTTTCTCCCCACAATCAATTCCTCCCCTCATTTCTATGATTAATTATAACCCACACCCTTTATTTTGGCAACGCCAATGCGTACATATGTTCCTATTTATTTTCCTCCAGTAATATCCCAGTCAGTTTCCCCCAAGAGTCCTTCAATATCTCCAAAGAAGTCTCTAAATTACTATTTGCAGCAATTTCACGATTAAACTTTACCTTATCCTGTGTGTTCAATTCTCTATATTCACAAGCCACATCATCAATCCAACCATCAACGGACTGGGGGCCAATCAGCTTTCTACGAAATTCCTTTAATGCATCTACATAAATCGCATACATCTTCGCATAATTCTCGGCGGTAGAAAGATAGTTTAAATATTTATCCTTATTAGAGGCCAATTCTTTTAGTTCGCCTATTTTTAATGTGCTGCACAGTAAATCTTTCTTAGCGCCAGTCATATTTGTTAATGCACGTGCAATTTCCAGTTCAGTATAAGTAGTATTGTTTTTCTTCGTTTCTGTCATTAATCAATTTCTCCTTGATTCGTTTAGATTATAGTCATTATTAGTTGTTCAATTATTTGTGGGATTTTTGTTTGGCTGAACGCCATTAGAGTATTCTTTTGATAGGTATTTACTCTGGTATGTTAACCTTTTCCAGATAGTTATTGAGCCTTTCGGCATTATCCTTTTTCAGATAGATTTGTCCATTTTTAAACCTTGATAAGTCAATAGCATTGATTTTCGTCCTCTCTGCAATAGCTGATAATTTCATCCCAAGACTTAAAATCTTGATAAGATGAATTCTGATTAAATCCTGATCCATAAAGTTCTCCTTCCATAATTTTATATGCATTGTTTTAGGGCACCCCGGAGGTTCCCTGTATGCAGTTTACAGATTCAATGACAAAAATGCTAATTTCCCTTATAAATTCAAGGTTTTTTGCATCATACCTTTGTGCATTTTGGGGCTATTTTGCACTCTTTATCTGCTCAAATACCTGTTCATAAGTTTAAATGCTCTAAGATAATTCTTCCCATCATAATAAATCTGTTCCTTATCCTGCTTATGAGGGATAAATAATAACTCACATGACTTATGTCCCTCAAACTTACGGAACCTTATAATCTTCATATCCACTAACGTATCCACCGCTTTTTTTACTTGGACATTATGTAGACCGCTAATTCTTGAAATATAATGATTAGTAATCTGTTGTTTACTGTTATCAAGACATGGTATACATACCGCCTTATTCATGCTATACAGCCTTTTATATGCAACCAGATAACAGTAATACACTTTCCGCACTGCTATATAATCCTTGACGGTTGAGGGGATTTTAGATTTAATTTCAGAGATATCAGACTTAAAGATGTAGAAGTCATCTGGTATCTTTTTATCGCACTCCAGACAAGCAATTTTGTTATCCTTTATCTCTTTTAATGCTTGAAATTTTTCATTATTTTGTTCTCGCATTAAATCCAGTGATTTTTTAAACTTCTCTTCGTCCTTGTGAGAACGTACAATAATATCCTTCCCAGAAGCCCTTCTAACTAATTCATCAGGAAATAAATTCCACAGTAAATCAAAATGTGAAAAGTTTTCTTCCTTGAACTCTGTGTATGCACAGGTTATGCAGCAGTCTAATATCATACTCTTGGAGCATAGTTTACCCTTATCACTACAAACACATAGAAGTTCACTCCGGCATTTATCATAGAATGCCTTATATATCATTGCGTACTCTTCTTTTGTATTTGCGCCCTTATCCTCTTCCATCTTCCTCTCACCAGAGATATTTTTCTGGTCTTGGATGTAACCTTTAAATAATTTTCTTACCTTGACATATTGTGTTTTCTTCTTCAAATTACAGTCTCTTGATTTTATTAGCGACGTATAATTAAACTGTGGAACGTTTATGGAGATTTCCAAATCTTCTAAATGAGACTTCATATATTCCATAATACGGTTCATAGTACAATCTTTATCCGAAAACCTCGACACAAATTCTTCACTGTATTCTTTATTCTTTTCGCATTCTCTATCGAATTCCCGTTTTGCCTGTTCCTCTTTTTTTCTCTGTTTCCTATTCTTAGGCAAATACATCATGAAACGCAGTTTCTTTATTTTATTGTCTCTAATATACGTATCTATCTCTTTTGGTATAGGTACTTTTACACCAGTCTTTACAAAGTCAATTACTAACGAACCAACCACAGATAATATCTTAATATAGTTCTCAGTTGTGTTGTTTTGACCTTCTCCCCATAATTCAGAGATACGATTGATTACCTCTCCAATATCGTTACTAAATCCCCTAATCTCACTCTCTATAATAGCCTGAGTATCAGATATACATACGTCAGGGATATTTTCGTTATCTTCCCTATCACATAGTAAATCCGGATAAATAGTTCTGGCCTTTCCCGCATCGATTGTCTGCTTTACTTCGTCCTCTAATATCGGATTTTTTACAGTAGCCAGCATATCCCCATCCGTATCTGCCGAATTACAACGTAATAGGTTGGTATCCCATACTGATACGACTATGTTTGACCTTAGATAGCGGAACCACTTATTTACTCTATCATCATTCATACATTGGCCTATCCAGTGTTCACGAAAAATATGCGGATTTCTCCAGATGTTAATCGTTTCCACACCTTTATGATTCCAATAGTTTGAATAGACCTTATCCCTTCCTAAAAGCCCTGTAACTTCCATGCCAAACGCATATTGAAGTAATGCATACGGATCGCTACAGACAACTGAATAATTTCCATCGAGATATAGTTTTCCTATATACGATTTCTCCTTAGCATTTTCTAATGTCTGCTCCACCTTCATTCTGACATATTTATCATTAAGCAAGGCGTGATTTACAGCCAATGCCCGATAATATGGTTTGACCGAATCTTTTCTGATATTGCCATTTTCTTTTATTCCAACATATTTTAAAAATTCCAGTATATCCGTATGCATAGATTTGATTACGTCTACAGTTCTGTCACATATAGCCTGTAAACGCTCCATTATATCCGTTTCAAATAGTCTATCCATTGTTTGAAGGGGCTGATAAGCGCTTAATAAAACATCCTTCAGATCAGAATCCTCTATTGCAAAGGAGCATATATTAAACGTCCTTTTATATCCATGTACTTCCTTATGGAACTCCCGTTCCCACTGTGCAGCTTTATCTTTTTCATTATAAAACTTCTTAAATTTAAACATGGATTCAGTCAGTATGACATTAAATGCATCCACATTATAATCCCAAGACTTGCCATCAATATCTATAACCTTTTCTTGATGGGAAACTTCATTTATAAATTCTTTAATTGGCATAACAAACAGACAGCCCTTTACCCCGCATAACCGTATCTGAAATGACCCCGGCACATAGTCTAATCCCAAATCTTTAGCCCATTGACTAGCCATCTCAATGTCAACGATTCCCATTCCATCAAAAGGACAGGTATTTACTTTTTTTAACATATCCTGGAAAACTTTATACTGGTATTTATCGGGTTCTGTTGATTCTGAATTATACTGCTTTATACTCCTGCCTTACTATATCCACAATATCCTCTATATTCAAATGTAAGTCTGGGATTATCACACACTTTGGCATAGTAACCGGAACACTATTACTGGCCTGAAGCCCATAATAAGATGTCCATTTGCTTATATACTTCGTCTTTGTGTCCGGTTCCACCCCACATCTTAGAATTTCATCAACAATAGAAAACAGCGACTTTTTTATAAATAAAGCCTTTTGACATCTTATATGGCTTGCGTTAGAGATTAAATGTATAAATGTTTCTACGGAATCCATAACATACGTCTGATTTTCCTTATCAAATTTGTAATTGTGAATTTCCAACTCACCTATGTTTTCAATGAACCTGTCGTTGCTGTCTTTGATGAACCATTTATATCTTCCACTCCTGCCAACTCTAATAGAAATAAGGTCGCTAATATATTCATAGTTTCCATCAAGCGCAATACCCATAGGATTCAAATGTTTGATAATTCTGGTCAGTTCTGAATCATCAATAAAAATCTTCATCTTCTTTTCTTTAAATGGGTACATCCTCACTATGATTTTATACTTGTCATTGGATAACTGTACCTTTTCAAACTCAGTCACTTTAATTCTTTTGATTTTACATAACCTACACGACTTTACAACTTTTTAAGAAAAAAAAATATCGTACAGGACACTTTGGTGT